>Ga0116168_1001163_pt1 | contig 21222 bp, 14 predicted proteins | sample AD_UKC129_MetaG_FD_89795 | JGI IMG/M metagenome (GOLD analysis project Ga0116168, IMG submission 89795) | Active sludge microbial communities of municipal wastewater-treating anaerobic digesters from Canada - AD_UKC129_MetaG | ecosystem: Engineered > Bioreactor > Anaerobic > Digestate | place...
CGATCTATAGATTCTACGGGGATATTAAGCATATTGAATGAAAATGCGTTATAAACATCACTTTTTATTTTATTACCATTGAGCAGAACTACAATATTAGTATTTAGTTGGGTTGCATAACCTCTAACTCCTATTGAGGAACCCATATATCCTTTATAATCAATTAAATATAAACCTGGAATATTTTGAAAAATTTCTTCCAATGATCTATAGCCATACCTTTTGATATCAGTTCTTGATATTATAACAACACTTGAAGGTATTTTGGATATTAATTGTGCTTTTTTGGAAGCAGTGGTTACTTCTATATTTAGTAATTCTTCCAATGAGATGTCAATATCGGTTGTATCAAATAAATTATTGATGTTTAATGGGATAGCATTTGTAATAGATATAAAAGATATAAGAAATAGAATTATTTTTATCATATTATATTTCCAAAATAAACTTTTATAAATTTATGAAATAAAAATTATATAAGCAAAAAAATATTTTTAAAATTTATGTTATTGTGGTAACATTTTAAATGATAATATTATAAAGGAACTAAAATTTTATTTTGTGATGTTAAACATTAAAATACAAATTTTTAGCAGAACAAACAAATTAAAATTGAATAATAAATTGTGATAAAATATTAGCAACAAATAAATATATTTATGAAATAAAATATATTTATCAATTCATTTTATTTGAAGTAAAAAATTTGAACGGTGAATTTAATAATTTGGTTAGAATGAATTATTTTTGCAAATCTAATTAAGTGAATTTGAAAGTTAAATAATATATATAAATCGAAAATTTACTGCATTAAAGATTATTTATTAGTAGAAAAAACTAAATTAAAATTTATAAAAAGATATTGTGTATCCTGTTAAAATATGTTAATAATTATTTAAGATAAGAAAAATCGTTATGAATTCAATATTTGTTTACAATATTTAATATTGGTGTGAAAAAATTGGGTAAGAGATATATTTGAATAATTTTTTCAGCGGGCCGTTCCGGCCCGCTGGCCCCTTGCGGCTTTCCTAAAGCCGCAAGGGGCTTATGCTTATACCGTCTGAGCTATAGATAATTTTTTTTGATTATTCTTTTTTTGTATATTTGTAGCTATGATTAGATTTGATATAATTAAAAATAGTAATAATGTAAAGGCTCGCGCTGGGCTTTTGTATACAGATCACGGAGTTATTGAAACGCCAATTTTTATGCCTGTTGGAACGCAGGGGAGCGTAAAGGCTGTTAATCAAACTTTCCTTGCCGAGGATATCAAAGCTCAAATTATTCTTGGGAATACTTATCATTTGTATTTGAGGCCGGGCACGGATATTTTGTTTAAGGCTGGTGGATTACATAAATTTATGAATTGGAATAGACCTATTTTGACCGATAGCGGCGGTTATCAAGTGTTTTCGTTGGCTGAATTGCGTAAGTTGAGAAAAGACGGCGTGGAATTTAAATCTCATATTGATGGCTCTAAACATTTCTTCTCACCTGCAAAAGTGATTGAAATTGAAAGGTTTATAGGCTCCGATATTATGATGCCCTTAGATGAATGTACACCTTATCCCTGTGATTATGATTATGCTAAAAAATCTGTTGAACTTACCAGTAAATGGGCAGTTTTGAATAAAGAAGCTTTTGAGAAAACTCAACCATTGTATGGGCATCAGCAGTATTTGTGGGGAATTATTCAAGGGAGCGTTTATAAAGATTTGCGCGAAAAATCTGCTTTGGATTTGGTAAAACTCGATTTTGATGGTTATTCTATCGGTGGTTTGGCTGTTGGTGAGCCGACTGAAAAGATGTATGAAATTTTGGATTTTATTGTTGATTATATCCCGGAAAATAAGCCAAGATATTTAATGGGCGTTGGAAAACCTGAAAATATTTTGGAAGCTATTGAGCGCGGTGTGGATATGTTCGATTGTGTTATGCCTACACGTAATGCGCGAAATTCTCATATTTTTACGTGGAATGGTATTATTTCCATTCGAAATAATAGATATAAAGATGATTTTCGACCATTAGATGAAAATTGTGATTGCTATGCTTGTAAAAATTATACTAGAGCATATTTAAGGCATCTTTTTGTTGCAAAAGAGTTGTTAGCTTATGAATTAGCATCCGTTCATAATTTGCATTTTTATTTAAGTTTGGCTAAAAATGCAAGAAAACATATAATTGAAGGGGATTTCCCCGAATGGAAAAATAAAGTAATTAAAATAATTTCAAAAAAAATCTCTAAGGAGGAATGATGTTAAACTATATTATTATGATGGCGCCACAGCCAGGGCAAAATCCAACAGGCCAATTATTATCTACTTTGATAATGTTTGCTGCTATTTTTGGAATATTCTATTTTATGATAATTAGACCACAGCAAAAAAGAGCAAAAGAATTACAAAATATGCTCGAAAGTGTACAAAAAGGCGATAAAGTAATTTTAAGTAGTGGTATTCACGGAAAAATAGCTTCTGTTGACGAGAAAACATTTCTTGTTGAAATAGATAACAATGTAAAAATTAAAGTTGAGAAATCATCAGTAATTTCAGTTATTAAAAATAAGGACTAATGAACAAATGTTTTCAACCATTGAAGAAGCTATAGAAGAGATAAAGAAAGGTAAAATAATAATTGTTGTTGATGATGAAGATAGAGAGAACGAAGGCGATTTTATAATGGCAGCGCAGTATGCAACGCCTGAGATGGTGAATTTTATTGTTACAAACGGTCGTGGGCTTGTATGCGTTGCAATGCCGCCGGAAAAGATAGAAAAACTCGATTTGGATATGATGGTAAGCGATAATACAGCTTTGCACGGTACACAGTTTACTGTTAGTGTTGATGCTGTAGAAAATACTACAACCGGAATATCAGCCCACGATAGAGCAGTAACAATTAATAAATTGGCTGATCCGAATGCTAAACCACAAGATTTTGGCAGGCCTGGCCATATTTTCCCTTTGAAAGCTTTCAAGGAAGGTGTTCTAAGGCGAGCTGGTCATACCGAAGCTACTGTCGATTTGTGTAAATTAGCTGGTTTGGAGCCTGTTGGAGTTTTATGCGAAATTTTGAACGAAGACGGAACAATGGCTCGCGTTCCTGATTTGCAGAAAATTGCTGAAAAATTCAACTTGAAGATGATTACTGTTGCAGATTTAATTAAATATCGTATGCAACACGATAAAATTGTTATTCGTGAAGCTACTGCAGATTTGCCAACAGATTTTGGCGATTTCAAAATCACTGGATACCGTAATATTGTTGATAATAAAGAGCACGTTGCAATTTGGAAAGGTAATTGGGAAAAAGATGAACCAATTCTTGTGCGTGTGCATAGCGAATGCCTTACTGGTGATGTTTTCCATTCACTTCGTTGCGATTGTCAACGACAATTACAAAAATCTCTTGAAATGATAGCAGAGGAAGGGAAAGGCGTTGTAGTTTATATGCGTCAAGAAGGGCGCGGAATTGGCCTTGTCAACAAAATTAAAGCTTACCATTTACAAGAACAAGGTTATGATACTGTTGAAGCTAATGAAAAACTCGGTTTCAAAGCTGATTTGCGCGATTATGGAATTGGAGCTCAAATTTTAGTTGATTTAAATGTCTCAAAAATTAAACTTTTGACAAATAATCCTAAAAAAATCATTAGTCTAAGTGGATATGGATTAGAAATTGTCGAAAGAGTGCCTATTATTATTGAACCTAATAAATATAATTTGAAATATCTTGAAACAAAAAGAAACAGAATGGGGCATATTTTCGAATAAAAAAAATATTCCATTGCTCGGACAGTGTAAGCATACCGCACAACAAATGTTGGGCGGTATTTTTGCAAAGATGCAAAAAAATAACAATAGAATAAAAACTTATAAACTATTCCATATTTAAGCTATGAAAAATTACGAATTTATAAAAAATTTGTTTTTAGTGAAATTTAACTCAAAAATATTTAAAATTTCTGATAATTTTCAACAGCAGCATACAACCGGGATCTACCATATCTCCGTGATCGAAACCTTGCAGCTCGTATAAATAGACATCTTTTTTCCCATTCTGGAGAGACATTCTGTAAAAATATAAGTTTTCCTCGTATCGTCCAAAAAGTTCCAAATTTCTATCACTACAAATTATGTGAATTGGTGGGCAATATTTATTCAAATGGTAAATTGGCGCAAGTGAATCTACAACAACCGTATTTTCTGAAATATTTTTTTCTTTTCTAATAGTAAAATGAGTTATAACTTGTGGGCTAAGCGGAACTAAAAATTTAATCTCTTTATTTGAATGATTGAATTTATTCAAATATTTATTATCCATACCAATCATAAGAGTAAGATAACCACCAGCAGAATGCCCAGATACAACAATTTTATTTTTATTTCCGCCATATTTTTCAATATTTTCTAAAACAAAACTTAAAGCTGCAGCAGCATCATATATATAAGTTGGACTTTTAACATTTGGATATAATCTGTAGCTTGCTGAAACAATGATATTTTCACCATTTAGTAGAATATTGGGGAAATATTTCTCGCCGCCACTCAAACCGCCACCGTGGAACCATACAATTACAACATCATTTTTTTTATTTTTTGGTACTGCTATATCCAAAAGGCATCTTTTAGCAATTAGTGTATCGGAAGTATTCTTATAATAAGGGATATCTTTGTAAAAAATATAATTATCACTAATATTTATTTGCGAATATAAAACTTTACAAATAATTAATATTGAAAAAATCAATTTTAGTTTCATTTTAATCCTAAAATTATTATTTTATATTTACAACTTAATAAATAGAGAGGAGTTATGAAAAAAATTTTCCTATTTGCAATAATATTGGCAAACTTTGTTTTAGCTAACATTTATTCATCTGGTATAAAAATATCAGATGATACAGTAGCTTCTTACAATAATGCTACTAATCAATGGAGCGGTGATTTTACAAAAACAAAATTAAAAATTTGGTTTGTCTTAAACGAAGCAGGCTCAAGTAGTGCTTATGTTAAGGTATTTATTATCAATCTTTCTAACGACACCATTGCTGTTTTGGATAAAACAAATTTAGTAGCAGGTGTCAATTATGTTATTTGGGATGGTAAGGATAAAAATGGAAATTATGTTCCAAAAAATACTTATCGATTTGTTGTTTTAGCATATGATCCTGTTGGCCATACCAATTGTGATAGTTTATGGGTTGCAGGCTACAATTATAATGGCAATACAGATTTCGATGGCTTGACAACATTTCCATACCGTGGAGCAGCAGCATTCCACAATCAAATGAACGATAAGTTTGGAAATATTTTAATTGCAAGGGGTACAAGCTCGGGCGTTAATGGAGCATACCGTTTAAGAGCTGACGGTGTTTATTTAGATAAATTTATTGCTATTCCATACCAATCTACCCTTGCAAATAGATATTTCGAACTCGCCACATTAGATGATAATGTTTTTATTTTCCCAGGACATAGCTATTCATCAATCGGAAGAAACTACAGTAATACAGGTGGATTAATTGATACATTTAATTTCAAATATAAAAACGCAAGAGGCTTTAGTGTAAAATTAGCTGATACAGATACAGTTGTAATTTTTGGTTGTATGGAAAACAGCAGATTTGGTTTGCTTAAATATACTTACAAGAAAAATGTTGCTGGCGATACAGCTCTGTTTATTGATATGAGAAGCTTAAATCCTTCAGGTGCTGGCTATATTATTGCAACTGCTATTGATGATGATGGAAATGTTTATGTAGCTTATGCTAAAACAAGCGAAGCAAGAAAAAGATTAGCAAAATTTGATAAAAATGGTACTTTGGTTTGGGATAAAAGTTTGGATACAGATTTTGGGCTAACAGCCTCTGGAATTTCTTATCCATTATTTAGCAGTTTGGCTATTTATCACGGCAAAAATAAAAATTCTGCAAGTGATGATAAACTCTATGCTTACATTTATGGTGCAACTGGCCAAAGTGGAATTTACGAAATTAAACTTGATGGTAGTTCTATAACAAAATTAATTTCTCCTGTTGGAGAATCAAATTCAACTCAGGCACAAAAAATTGGGGTTGATCCTGCTGGAAATATTATTTATTCTAACGGTTCAAAATATGAAAGAATCATTTTAATTTCACCGGCTGATGGACAAAATAGTTTTGCTACATGTAATCCTCCATTTACTGATATTAATGTAATTAACGTACCTACTCAACCATCTAATACTTTATTAGCTTATGAAACTTTCAATTATACTGCTGGCTCAAAACTTACTGATAATGGGTATATTGCTCATAGTGGTGCTGGACAAAATCCTGTTTTAGTTGCTGATACCAATTTAACATATCCAAAATATGCCGATAACGCAACTGGCAAAGCAACTAAAACAATTAGTGGTAGTGGAACTAGAGAAGATGTTAGAAAATTTTTCAAAGGCGTGACATCTGGCAAGCTTTATGTTGCATTTTTATTCAATATAGAAACCGCTGCTGATGGCTTAGCAGATTACAATTTCCATTTTAGCGATTCAACAAACACCTCAACAACTTTTAAAGGGCGATTTTTCGTAAAAAAAGATGCAACTACTAAAAAATTATCTTTTGCAATTGGGGAATCACAAGGTAGCTCAAGCGTTAATTTCTCGCCTGCTATCTATGATACAGCAAAAACTTATTTAGCTTTAATGATGATTGATTTAGATAAACCTTATAGGCCAAATTATTTATGGATAAATCCCGATTTATCTAAAGATCCAGACACAACCACAGCAGTTTCTAAAATTCTTGCTGCAACAAATTATACTTTCAAATATGCTTCATTCTGTTTCAGACAAGGTAGCGTTAAAAATACAACTATTTTTGATGAAATTAAAATAACAACGGATTTCAAAGACTTAAAAGTTAAGGCTGATACTGTAACTCCACCGCCACCACCAACTCCTGATACCGTTTTTGCAAGTTTAAATGAAGATTTTGAAAATGTAAATTATCCAAATTTACCAAAGCATTGGGATGGTAAAGGGGTAGCAACGTTTAACGATAATTATGGAAATAATGGTTCAAAAGGTTACATCGGTTGGGATGGTATTGATACCGTTATGCATTATGTACGTACGCCAAGAATTGTAAAACCAAAAACTGTTACATATTACATTGCTGCATTTAGTAATAGTGATATTTTCAAAGTTTATTTTCAAAAATCAGTTGATAAAATAAACTGGACTACAATTGACTCAATTACTGCTCCACCATTAGGCTTTAATTTTGTAAAGAAAGAATACAATGTCAATGAAGCTGATACTGTTTATTACCGTTGGTATTGCAACAAACCAACTAAAAATGGTTTCTATCTTGACGATATTAAAATTGGTGATTTTGTAGTTTCTACACAAAATAATAAATTACCTTTGACTTATAAACTTGAGCAAAATTATCCAAATCCATTTAATCCTGTTACTGTTATAAGATTTGCAATACCAAAAGAAAGCAAAGTTGAAATGAAAATTTATAATATCTTAGGTCAGGAAGTTGCAACACTTGTTAACGATAAATTACAAGCTGGCTACCATACATATAACTTTAATGCAGCTAATTTACCAAGCGGAATTTATATTTGTAACTTAAAAGCAGATAACTATAAAAAATCAATTAAGATGATGTTAGTTAAATAACAAATCTCAACAAAAGAGAAAAAGACTGTCTTTATAAGGCAGTCTTTTTTTTAAGAATTTATCATTAGCTCAGACAGTGTAAGCTTGCCACACAACTAATGTTGTGTGGTTATTTTTGAATTCTTGCAAAATTTTTAAGTATTTTTTAATTATATAAATATACAAAAAATTCGAAAAATTGTGGCTGAAGTTTTACTAAACGTTAATTATCTTGAACAGCAATTTAAAATTTAATATGTAAATTAGAAATTTATTTATAACTTTTCTTTAAATTTAAAATTAAAAATTAATAATTTTTCTACATTCAATAGTATAATGTTTATGTAAAATTTTAATATGGGGAAAATATGATAAAATTAGGTTCTTTTGATATAAATAAGATATATGAAGGAGATAGCATTGAGTTATTAAAACAAATACCAGATAATACTATTGATTTAATATTTGCAGATCCGCCCTATAATTTGCAGCTTAATGGTGAATTATATAGACCAAATCAAACAAAAGTTGACGCTGTAAATGATGATTGGGATAAATTTGAGTCTAAAGATGAATACGATAAATTTACTTACAATTGGATGAAAGAATGTTATAGAATATTAAAGCAGGATGGAAGTTTTTGGGTAATTGGTACTTATCATAATATTTTTAGGGTAGGAGCTATTATGCAAAATATTGGTTTTTGGTTATTAAATGATATAATTTGGATTAAAACTAATCCTATGCCAAATTTTAAAGGAACACGATTTAATAATGCACACGAGACATTAATTTGGGGAACAAAAAATAAAGATTCAAAATATACATTTCATTATCACTCGATGAAAGTAATGAATGACGATTTACAAATGCGTAGCGATTGGTATATACCGATTTGCCAGGGTGAGGAAAGAATAAAAATAAACGGTAAAAAGGCACATTCAACTCAAAAACCGGCAGAGCTTCTTTACAGAATTATTATGGCTACTTCTAATCCTGGTGATATAGTTTTAGATCCTTTTTCGGGGAGTGGTACAACAGCTGCAGTAGCAAAAAGATTAGGCAGAAACTTTATTGCTTTTGATCGTGAAACATTTTACGTTAAAATTGGGACAGAAAGAGTTTCAAAAATTCAACCTATTGATCATAATTTACTAGAATATAAAGTTGAGAGAAGAAAGCCTAAAGTACCTTTTGGAAATTTAATAGAAAAAGGTTATATAAAAATTGGCGAATTTTTGTATTCTAAAGATGGGAAATATACTGCCCAAGTTTTAGCTGATGCTTCACTAGATGCTAAGGAAATTGTTGGTTCTATACACAAAGTCAGCGCATATTTCTTGAAAAAAGATAACCACAATGGTTGGAGCTTTTGGTATGTAAAAAGGCCGAATGGGCTTATTAGTATTGATGTATTACGTTATGAATATGAAAAAAAATTTTTATTAGTAAAGAATAATCAATACAAACAATATGAATTGGAGTTTAATTCAGATAACAAAATTTATGAGCCTGATGGAGATTTTTTAAATGACAAAACAAATGAATTATGAATATTTTAAAAAAATTTTTAATGAAACTATTTTTGAAAAATCAAAAGCTGATTTATTAGAAAAAATATCAAATTCACCACATAGATATATTGGACTTTTTAGACCTACAAAACCAAAGGCTAAATTATTACAAAATTTACTACAATCTCACGAAATTAGATTTGGCGATGCTTTTGAAAAAATTCTTGAAGAATATTTAATGTTAAAAGGTTGTAAAATTCTTCAAAAAAGAATAGAGAGTGATAATAAAGAATATTTATATATAGACCAATGTTTTCAGAAAGATGGTAAAATTTATTTTATTGAGCAGAAGGTTAGAGATGATCACGATTCTTCAAAAAAAAGAGGTCAAATAGACAATTATGAAAAAAAATTGAATGCACTAATTAAATTATATGGTGAAAGTGATTTAGTAGGAATATTTTATTTTATTGATCCAGATTTAAAGAAGAATAAGAATTATTATAGTAGTGAGCTAAAAAAAATGCAAAGTGATTACAGTGTTGATTTGCATTTATTTTATGGTAGATCTTTGTTCGAATTTTTTGGTTTCAGTGATGTATGGGATGAGATTATCGAATATTTACAGATGTGGAAAAGAGAAATACCAGAATTGCCAGAAATAAATTTTGATTTGGATGCGTGGCTTACATTTGAAGAAATAAAGGATTTACAACCATTGATTTATAGAAAACTTTTTAGCAAAGAAGAAATTTTTAATGAAATAGTTTTAACATTGTTCCCACAAAAATTAACCTTAAATTTACTACTTGGCTATTTTCAAAAACAAGAGAAGTCAATTTATAAATCATTAGCAGAAAGATTATCCAATTTATTAAAAAAATGAATAAATATAAGAATTGGATTTGATTTTTATCTATGCCTACACTGTCCGAGCTATAACAAATCACTCTTTTAAATTAACTTTGTATTTTAATCTATTATTAATTATATTTGCAAACTTGATTTTAAATATTTAAGGGACAAAATGAGTGAAATTATAGTTGCTGTGTTTTATGCTGCAGCACAAATATTTTCGGATATAGGTTCATTGAGAATTGTTAATTTCTTCGGATTTTCAATTGATGCTGGTACGTTTATATATCCAATAACTTATACTTTGCGAGATTTAATTCATAAAAAAAGTGGTAAAAAAACAGCCCAGATGATGGTGATAACTGTAGCTTTATTAAATTTATTGATGGCTTTTTATTTTTGGCTTGTTTCCATTTTGCCAGCTGATTTGAGCGTTGGTCCACAAAAAGAATTTGGAATTGTTTTATCTCCGGTTTGGAGAATTGTTATTGCATCAATTTTATCTGAAGTTATTAGCGAATTAATTGATACAGAGATTTATCACCTTTGGGTAACAAAAGTTACAACAAAATATCAATGGTTACGCGTTTTGGTTAGCAATTCAGTTAGCGTTCCTATTGATAGTATTATATTTTCATTTTTAGCTTTTTATGGTGTTATGCCGTTGGCAGTTGTAATTTCCATTATTTTAAGCAATATCATTATTAAAATGGTTACAACATTAGTTAGTATGCCCTTAATTTATACAATAAAGGAAAAATAAATTTTTTTTAAAATTATTTTTATATATTTATAAACAAAAAAAATTAAGGGTAACAAAATGAAAAAATTAATTTTAATAATCTTAATGATTGGAATAGTTATGGCAGGAAAAAGCCCCAAAAATAATCCGTTGTTAACAGATTTTAACACTCCTTTTGGAGTTCCACCATTTGATAAAATTAAACACGAACATTATTTACCTGCTTTCAAGGAAGCTATAAAAATCCAAAAAGCGGAAATTAAAAAAATTGTCGATAGCAAAGAAACTCCTACTTTTGAAAATACAATTATTCCTTTAGAAATGAGCGGTGAGCGCTTGTCGATAATATCTAATATATTTTATAATTTATTGTCTGCTAATACAGATAAAGAATTGCAAAAAATTGCACAAGAAGTATCCCCTATGCTTTCGCGTGCAAGTGATGAAATCTATTTAAATGATGAGTTGTTTAAAAAAGTTGAATATGTTTATAACAATTCATCTAATTTAAATCCTGAAGATAGGAGATTAGTAGAAGTTTATTACAAATCATTTATAAAAAGCGGTGCAAAATTAACACCAAAAGATAAAGATAGAGTAAAGCAAATAAATGAGAAATTATCACTTTTAAGCTTAAAATTTGGGGACAATTTATTAGCAGAGACGAACAATTTTCAATTAGTTATAGAAAATGAAAAAGATTTGGAAGGTTTACCAGATGGTCTAAAACAAACAGCAGCAGAAACAGCTAAGAAAAAAGGAATGACCGGTAAATGGGTATTCACTCTTCATAATCCATCAATAATGCCATTTTTACAATATTCGAAGAATAGAGATTTAAGGTACAAAATTTGGGCTGCGTGGTCTAATAGAGGCAACAATAAAAATGAGTACGATAATAATGAAATTATCACAGAAATGGTAAATTTACGAATGGAAAAAGCTAAAATTTTTGGTTACGATAATTGGGCAGATTACAAATTATACGATGAAATGGCAAAAAATCATAATAATGTATACAAATTATTAGACCAATTATGGCAACCTGCATTAAACAAAGCAAAGCAAGAAGCTGATGAATTTCAACAAATGATAAATCAAGAAGGGAATAATTTTAAATTAGCGCCTTGGGATTGGAGATATTATGCTGAGAAAGTACGTGCTGCTAAATACAATTTTGATGAAGAAGAAATGAAACCTTATTTCGTTCTAGAAAATGTACGCGATGGTATATTTTATGTAATGAATAAATTATACGGTGTTAGCTTTAAGAAAATCAATAACATACCAGTATATCATCCAGAAGTAATGACTTATGAAGTATTAGATGAAAAAGGTAATCATTTAGCAGTTCTAATGATAGATTTACATCCAAGAGAAAGTAAACGCGGCGGTGCTTGGATGACAAATTATATTGAACAATATCATAAAAATGGAAAAGACGTAAGGCCTGTTATAGCAATTTGCGGAAACTTTACTAAACCTACTGCTGATAAACCTGCTTTACTCACTGCCGATGAAGTAGAAACTTTCTTCCACGAATTTGGTCACGCAATTCACGGAATGCTTTCAAATTGTAAATATCGTTCCATTAGTGGTACAAATGTTCCAAGGGATTTTGTTGAGTTCCCATCGCAATTTCACGAAAATTGGGCTTTCCAACCAGAAGTTTTAAAAGTTTATGCAAAACATTATAAAACGGGTGAAATTATTCCTGAAAACTTAGTAAATAAGATGAAAAAAGCAGGGACATTTAATCAAGGTTTTGCAACTGTCGAATATTTAGCAGCTTCATATTTGGATATGGCTTATCATACTCAAACACAACAATTTGATAAAAATCCTATGGATTTTGAAAAAGAAACATTAGATAAATTGGGCTTAATTCCTGAGATTATATCAAGATATAAATCGACATATTTCAACCATATTTGGGGCGGTGACGGATATTCAGCAGGATACTACAGCTATATATGGAGCGAAGTTTTAGACCAAGATGCATTTTCTGTATTCAAGAAAAAGGGAATATTTGATCCAACAACAGCAAAATCATTCAAAGAGAATATATTGATGAAAGGTTATACAGAAGATCCTTCAATACTTTACAAAAATTTCCGTGGGCAAGAGCCAACAATAGAACCACTTTTGGAGAAGAGAGGCTTGAATTAATAGGTATATACCTTAAATTGGGCAGGCGAGCGTAAGCGAGCCTGTTTTTTTTATTTTTAAATTTTCTATGGGCTCGGACGGTGTAAGCTTAAGCCCGTGCGACGCACGGGCAGGCTAAAGCCCAAAAAAAATAATGATGAGCTTCTTACTTCTATCCTAAAATATCGTTAACAAGTTATTTCCTTATCTTTTGATATTGATGTATGTCACGTTTTTTTTGATAAAAATTTGCTTCATATCACTTTATCCCAAATTATGCATTAGGAAAGAAAAAGGGATGTGCTATTTCTAAGAATAAACCTTTCAAGATATTTATCCATCTATTGAATAATTTGGGATAATTTTTTTCTATAATATTCGTGTGCTCAAATTTCAACTATCTAAATGCGCTCACAAATAGAGCTATATTGAGAAGTGTAACTATTCCGCCAATTACATAGAGAATGATTTTTGTGGATTTGGAATTTTTATATTTTCCCATCACTTTTTCTGATGATGTAAGGTGAACTTGTAAAAATATTGTAAATGGTAGCTGGATACTCAAAAACATTTGCGAAATTATAAGTCCATTATATGGATTTGAAATTAAAAATATTATAGCAAGTGCTGAAATTAAAGAAATTCCAACGCCAATACGCGAGTGGTTGTCATCGATATCGTAAGGCTCTTTGAAAATTCCGGAAAATATTGTTCCTGCCGCCATACCGGATGTTACCGTTGAAGCAATCCCAGAAAATAAAAGAGCAACAGCAAAAACAATAGCAGCGTGGTTGCCTAAAAGTGGAGATAATAGTTGTTTTGCTTGCTCAAGCTCCGTTATTAGTGTTTTATTAGAAAAAAATGTTGCAGCTGCAAGTAAAATCATCGCACTATTTATAGCCCAACCAATTAACATTGATAATAGCGTATCCAAAAATTCATATTTCAATTGTCTTTTTATTTGTGTTTCATCTTTTAAATTCCATTGTCTACTTTGAATAATTTCCGAGTGTAAAAATAAATTGTGCGGCATCACAACAGCCCCTAAAACGCTCATTATTATAACCATCGAACCTTGTGGGAACGAAGGTGTCATCCAGCCCTTCACAGCTGAATTCCAATCGATATTGACCAAAGATAACTCATAAAGAAATGATAAACCAATAACCGAAACAAAAGCAATTATCCATTTTTCAATCATTCGGTAAGAATTTGTATAAAGCATAATCATCACAAAAATTGTGACCAAAACAGCCCCTGCACGAATAGGAATATCAAACAACATTTTCAATGCAATTGCACCACCTAATATTTCCGCCAAAGATGTAGATATCGACGCCAACATTGCTGTTGATAATAGAATTTTGGAATATTTCGGTTTTAGGTATATCGAAGCAGCTTCCGAAAGGCATAACCCGGTAGCAATTCCCAAGTGGGCCACATTATGCTGTAAAATTATTAGCATAATTGTCGAAAGAGTGACCATCCAAAGCAATTCGTAACCAAAACCTGCTCCAGCCGCTAAATTGGATGCCCAATTGCCCGGATCAATAAATCCAACTGTTACCAAAAGTCCCGGACCTATAAATTTGAATATATCTAACGCACCAAATTTTGGTTTACCTTTTCCTTTGTCGATATTTTTTAAAATATCTAACATACAACACCTATTTTTTTCTTCTAATATTCAAAAATAATGAATTTTTCAAATTTTTTACACGATTTTACAGAAATATGAAAAAAAAGATGTAATTTCTTTAAGTTTCAAAAAAATTTATTTTTTTTATTACACAATACTATATTAATAAGGTATAGAAAAATGTGTGAAATTTTTAAAAGTCACATCGTAAAATAACTTTCACTTTCTAATCTATTGGAATTATCTTTTTAAGTTTTATTTGATTTTGTTATATTTAAAAATTAATTAAAAAAATTTACGGAATTTTTTATGGGAACACTCGAAACTAAATACTCTCATCATAATGTTGAAGATAAATGGTATGCTTATTGGGAAAAACACCAAATATTTCATTCGGATGTTGATAAATCTAAAAAACCTTATACAATTGTTATACCACCGCCAAATATTACTGGAATTCTTACAATGGGGCACGTTTTGAATAATACAATACAGGATATTTTGATTAGATACAAAAAAATGCAGGGGTATAATACTTGCTGGGTGCCCGGTACAGACCACGCATCTATAGCAACTGAAGCAAAAGTTGTTAAGATGCTTAAAGATGAATTAAATATTGAAAAATCTCAACTTACACGTGAAAAGTTTTTGGAATATTGCTGGCAGTGGAAAGATAAATATGGCGGAATAATTATTAAACAGCTTAGAAAATTGGGTGTTAGCTGTGATTGGCGCCGTGAAAGATTTACAATGGATGATTTTTACTATAAAAAAGTTATTGAAGCTTTTGTTAAATTATATAAAGAAGGGCTGATTTATCGCGGTTATAGATTAGTTAACTGGTGCCCTGCATCAAAATCCGCTATTTCCGATGAAGAAGTTGAATATCGTGAAGTCAATGGTAAACTTTGGCATTTGAGATATCCTTTAGCTGAATCTGATGGCTATTTGGTTGTCGCTACTACAAGGCCAGAGACTATGCTTGGTGATACGGCGGTTGCTGTTAATCCTAATGATGAAAGATATAAAAACCTTATCGGTAAAAATGTTAAATTACCAATTGTTAATCGTTTAATTCCTATTATCGCTGATGATTATGTTGATATGACTTTTGGTACCGGTTGCGTAAAAGTTACTCCTGCTCACGATCCTAATGATTATGAAATGGGCAAAAGGCATAATTTGGAATTTATCAATATTATGAATCCAGATGCAACTTTAAATGACAACGTTCCCGAAGAATTTAAAGGTTTGGATAGATACGAGGCACGTAAAAAAGTAGTTGAGACTTTACAAACGTTAAATCTTTTGGAAAAGATTGAAGATTATACAACCAAAGTTGGTTATTCTCAACGTGGTGGAGTGCCAATAGAGCCATATCTATCGGAACAATGGTTTATGAAGATGGATGAGCTGGCAAAACCTGCCATTGAAGTTGTTAAGGAAAAATTGATAAAATTTTATCCTGAGCACTGGGTTAAAACATATCTGCATTGGATGGAAAATATTAAGGATTGGTGTATTTCGCGCCAACTTTGGTGGGGGCATAGAATACCAGTTTGGTATAATATCCATACAAATGAAATCTATTGCGAAGTTGAGCCACCAAAGGATATAGAAAACTGGCGCCAAGATGAAGATGTTTTGGATACTTGGGCTTCAAGCTGGCTATGGGCTCAAGATGTCTTCACAACTCAAGAAGAATTGGAATATTACTATCCTACATCTACTCTTGTAACCGGGCCGGATATAATATTTTTCTGGGTCGCAAGAATGATTATGGCCGGTATGCATTTTATTGGTAAAATTCCATTTGAAAATGTTTATTTCACATCCATTATTCGTGATTTACAAGGCCGTAAGATGAGCAAATCTTTGGGCAACTCTCCAGATCCACTAGATGTTATCGAAGAATACGGTGCCGATGCTTTAAGATTTACTGTTATCTACCTTGCGCCACTTGGACAAGATGTATTATTTTCAACTGAAAAATGTGAACTTGGTAGAAATTTTGCCAATAAGTTATGGAATAGTGCACGTTTCCTTTTGATGAATAAAGAAAATATTAAAACCGATAAATCTTTAATTTCTGAATATATAGATTTTGTTGATAATTGGATTATTTCACGTTTAAATTCTACAATTCGCGACTTCAATAACGCAATGGATAGATTTGAATTAAATAACGCTATCAAAATTGTTTACCATTTTGTTTGGAACGATTTCTGCGATTGGTATATCGAATTGATTAAAAATCGTTTATACAAGGGTAGTGAAGAAGAAAAATCCGCAGTTCTTACACGAGCACTAACAATTTTTGAAGATTTATTAAGGCTTGTACATCCATTTATGCCATTTATTACTGAAGAAATTTATCACGCAATCGATCAAAGAGCTGAAGGAGCATCCATTACAACATCTAATTTCCCAGAATTTGATTCCGAAAAATTAAGCTCTGCTGCTGAAGAAGAAATGGATTTTATTCAGAATATCGTTACAGCAATACGTAACATTCGCGGCGAGATGAATATTGCTCCATCAAAAGCAATTAATATTTTGTTGAAAACCGATAAAATTTCTGAAAATCAATTGAAATACATCAAAAACCTTGCGAAAGTTGAAGAAATTTCATATGGCATAAATATCGAAAAACCAAAAGCTTCTGCGTCTGCAATTGTTAAAAATTGCGATATATATGTCCCACTCGAAGGATTAATTGACGTTAACGTCGAAAAACAACGCCTTGAAAAAGAAATTACAAGATTGGAAAGCCAGCTTAAGGGTGTACTTGCAAAACTCAGTAACGAAAAATTTGTAAACGGCGCACCAAAAGATGTTGTTGAAAGAGAAATAGCTAAAAAGAATGATTGGGAAGAAAAAATTACCAAACTAAAAGAAGCATTGCAAAATTTAGGATAAAACAATTAAAGACTGTCTTAAAAAGGCAGTCTTTTTTATTATTAAAATTATTCCTTAGCTCGGACAGTGTAAGCTTATCCCGCGCATGCGCGCGGGCTTTATCCCACTTGGTAAACCAAGTGGGATAAATTAATATATTCGATTTTACAATTATATCGTATATGCTATATTATTCAAAAACATAAAAATTTTCTATACATTAAACTCTTGCTTAAAACCTTCAACAATTGATGCCTTTAATCTTTCGTAATCTATTTCCGTACCTGTAATATCCTCCAATGTAAGTGTTTGATTTTCAATTGTTTGAGAAACTCGTTTTTTTAATTCGTCGTTCATAATTAAATAATCGACAATTTTTTTATGAAAACTACCAACTAAAATTGAGCCGTGTTGTAAAATTTTATCACCAATTTTTTTCTGTGCGCTACCAATAACTTTTTTCCCACCAAATTTAACTTCACTTTTAGCAGGTGTTGAAAAACAAGCAACACCTTCAGGAGTTTTATAATGTTGATTTAAATCAGGTTGCACTCTTTCAAGTTCCAAACCAGAACATCTTTCATCATAAAAAGTTAGCCCTTTTAAAAGAGCATTGTTAATTTTAGCATACAAACTCATTGGGGAATATTTTCCGATATAACAAACAAAAGAATACGTCAACTCTTCAGCGTGAAGCACAGCTCTTCCACCGGTTGGGCGCCTTACCATTGTTAATCCATCGGCATATAATTTTTCTTTATTAATTTCTTCTTCTTTTTGATTTGCACCTAAAGAAAGACAATAAGGCTGCCATCTATAAAATCTTAAAATAAACTCGCTCTCTTTTACATTTTCTACTAATTGTAAATCATATTCCATATTATATTCACCGGTATTAAAACCTGTATCAATAACCTTTAATTCCATTTTTTGCCCTTTTGCTTTTTAATTTTTTATTTATTAAATTACAAAAATAAATTATTTTCTCAATATGACAAAAAATCCACACATAGTTTTATTCCTTGCTGAAAATAACTTCAGCGATATTGAATATATTAAAATCAAAAACAGATTAACTAACGAAAAAATCCCATTTTCAATATTATCCATTTCAAATAATTATTGTAAAAGTGATAAAAATAGAACTCTTGCTCCAGACTTAAAACTTTATAATTTCAAACCACTTAATTTTGATGCACTTATTTTAGTAGGCGGTAGCGGAATTTTAAACTATTTAGAAAACGAATTGTTAAAAAAAATTGTTATAACATTTAAAGAACAAAATAAATATATAGCAGCTATTTGTAGCGCTCCAATTTTGTTGGATAATTTTAATATTTTAAGAAATTCTGAAATAACTTGTTATCCAGAAAATAAACATTTGTTAAAAAATAATACCTTTACAAGTAAAACTATAACAATACACGATAAAATAATTTGTGCTCAGTCTTACAACGAAGCAATTGAAATGGTAAATCTACTAATAAAAAAACTTAGGTAGCAAAATGATAAATTATATAAAAGAAAATATAAAATTTTACAATTCTCTTAACAATTATCAAAGATTTTCAACAAGAGAAGTAAAAGTTGGAGATATCGGAATAGGTGGTAATAATCCAATTAGAATACAATCGATGACAACCACCGATACAATGGATACAATTGCAACTGTCGAACAAACTATCAGAATGGTTGATGCTGGTTGCGAAATTGTTCGTATTACCGCGCCAAGCATAAAAGATGCGGAAAATTTAAAGAATATAAAAGATGAATTAAAAAAACGTGGCTATAATGTACCGCTTGTTGCTGATATCCATTTTACGCCAAATGCTGCCGAAGTTGCCGCAAGAATTGTTGAAAAGGTTAGAATAAATCCCGGAAATTACGTTGACAAAAAGAAATTCCAACAAATAGATTATACCGACCAAGAATATCAAGAAGAAATTGAAAGAATTTATGAAAGATTTTCGCCCCTTGTAAAAATATGTAAAGAATATGGCACAGCAATGCGAATTGGTTCAAATCACGGTTCACTTTCTGATAGAATTATGAGCCGCTATGGTGATACTCCGCTTGGAATGGTAGAATCCGCAATGGAATTTATCAGAATTTGTGAAGATTTAGGTTATTACAATATTGTTCTATCTATGAAAGCAAGCAATCCACAAGTAATGATTGAAGCTTACCGTTTGTTAATTATGAAAATGAAATCCGAGAATATGAATTATCCATTGCATCTTGGAGTTACAGAAGCAGGCGATGGAATTGATGCCAGAGTGAAATCTGCAATTGGTATTGGTGCTTTATTGGAAGATGGATACGGCGATACAATCCGCGTTTCGTTGACAGAAGATCCCGAATTTGAAATTCCGGTTGCAAAAAAAATTGTCAATCTCTATCCACAAAACAAGATACTACAAGTTCCTGATGTACCACAAAATTATAACTTTAATTTATCGTATTCCAAAAAAGAAGCAAAACAAGTATACCAATTTGGTGGAATTTATCCGCCACAAGTTATAGTAGATATATCCAACGTAGGCAAATTAACTTACGAAATTTTAAAATCACTTGGATACTCATATTCCAAAGAAAGCGATAAATACAACCTATCACCTTTAAATGCAGATTTTATTTATATCAACAAATTAAATACTGATGTAGAAGAACTACCTGGCAACTTAAATATAATCTTACCTTTTGAAGAATGGATAACTTTAAAAGATACAGCAAATATATTTCCGTTTTATAACAATTTAGTTAGCTTCACAAATGCAAAAGTAAAATCTACAAAATTAAATTTTGTTAACCTTACATTTAATGATATAAAAATATTAAATAACGATAATATTGACAATTGCGTTTTTGTATTTAATGCAGAAAATTACATAATGATGCGAAGAATATTTATCGAGTTAGAAAGTAAACAAATTAAAAATCCAATAGTCATAAAATTTGAAAGTAATGAAAGTGATTTAGAAAATTTTGCGGTAAATTACTCAATCACAAGTGGTATACACTTTATTGATGGTTATGGCAATGGATTGTGGGTTAAAAATCATTCATTAAAATTGGAAGATATTTTAACAGTTTCATTTTCAATTTTACAAGCAACCAGAACAAGAATTACAAAAACAGAATATATAGCTTGCCCAAGTTGCGGAAGAACGCTTTTCAACCTTCAGGAAGTGACAAACAAAATTAGAAATAAAACAGAACATTTAAAAGGAGTAAAAATAGCAGTAATGGGCTGTATAGTAAATGGATTGGGCGAGATGGCCGATGCAGATTATGGCTATATAGGCTCAGGAGTTGGCAAAATATCTCTTTTCCGTGGCAAAACACTTGTAAAGAAAAATGTAGATGAGAATGTAGCCGTAGATGAATTGATAGGCATAATTAAAGAAGATGGCAAATGGGTAGAGCCGTAAAATAAAACACGTGGGTATCTAAAAAAACTTCAAACTATCGAAGGCTGCCAGCGATGGCAGTCTTTTTTTATTCATTAGCTCAGACAGTGTAAGCTTAAGCCCCTTGCGGCTTGTGGCAAGCCGCAAGGGGCAGCGGGCCGGAACGGCCCGCGAAATATCCCAATTTGTCCAACTTAGAAAGTGGGAGAAAAATTCCAGCCTTCCCTAAACGCACTAACTCTTCTTTTATAATTATTTGCTACCAAATTGTTATTTAATTTTGAGCTCTTTGATATTTTGGCTTTTTATAAATAGAATTATATCGTAAGTGCAATATATTATCTGTAAAATTAAATA
>Ga0116168_1001173_pt1 | contig 21123 bp, 23 predicted proteins | sample AD_UKC129_MetaG_FD_89795 | JGI IMG/M metagenome (GOLD analysis project Ga0116168, IMG submission 89795) | Active sludge microbial communities of municipal wastewater-treating anaerobic digesters from Canada - AD_UKC129_MetaG | ecosystem: Engineered > Bioreactor > Anaerobic > Digestate | place...
AGGTTTCGGTCGGACGCCTGAGCGAGCCCGAGCGGCTCGTGTCGCGGCTCGGCGAGCTCGGCTGGACGGTCGGCGTCGCCGAGTCGCTCACCGGGGGACTCGTGGTCTCGTCGATCGTCTCGGTGCCGGGATCGTCGGCCGTACTGCGCGGCGGCATCGTCGCCTACGCCACCGACGTGAAGGCGGCCCTCCTCGGAGTCGATGAGACCCTGCTCGCCGCGCACGGGCCCGTGCACCCGCGGGTGGCGCGCCAGATGGCCGACGGCGTGCGCCGCGCGCTCGGCCGCGAAGACCTCCCCGCCGATGTCGGCATCGCCACGACCGGCATCGCCGGTCCGGTCTCGCCCGATGGGCAGCCGGTCGGCACGGTGCACGTGGCCGTCTCGACGCCGCTCGGATCGCGGGTCGAGTCGGTGCAGCTGGCGGGGGATCGCGCCGCCATCCGTGCCGAGGCGGCGGCCCTCGCCGTGCGGCTCGCGCTCGAAGCGCTCTGACCTCGGGGTCTGCCGTGGAACGGATGCCCAGGACCGCGCCGTTTCGCGTGGGAATAGCCGGTGTGACATCCCTGTTACGAATGGTGATTCCCACCCATTCCCCAGCACTCGGGGGTTAGGGTGACGTGCAAGAGTTGTCATGTTCCCCACCCGGGAACGCGGAATCACTGTCAGAGGAGGGGGCCCGACATGATCCTGGTTCGTCAGGAAATCGGCGAAGTCCTGCGCGACTTCCGTCTGCAGAAGGGGCGCACCCTCCGTCAGGTGGCGGGGCGCGCGAGCGTCGCCCTCGGCTACCTGAGCGAGGTCGAGCGCGGCCAGAAAGAGGCATCCAGCGAGATCCTCGCCTCGGTCGCCGAAGCGCTCGATGTTCCCATCTCGACGATCATGCGCGAAGTGGGCGACCGCATCTCGGTGCTCGAGGGCCTGCAGGTCTTCTCCGACGTGGTGCCCGACGACCTCGCTGCGCTCGATCGCGACATCCAGTCGCAGCTCTCGCTGCGCTGACGTGCGGCGCAGCGAGTTCCAGCGCGCCGTCGACGACGAGTTCGGTGAGCGTGCGGCGTTCGTCGTGACCGATCTGTCGCTGTCGGGCGTCGGCTACCGCACCGCGGCGCAGGCGCTGTCCGACGGTGTGCCGCCGCGCGACGTGTGGCTAGCGCTGTGCATCGAAGCGGATGTGCCAGAAGCGCGCCGTCACGGCGTGGGCCTGCTCGACCCGCGCCGCGCGTAGCACTCCCGATCGGCGTGTCGTCGTACTTTTGTTCGATGCGCGCATAGGCTCCTCCACAAGAGGGATCGCCGAGAGGTTGTCCACCGTTACGGCGCATCCGCCGCTCGACTCGCCGTCGATGTCGGAGGGTGTTCGTAACGTGGACGGCGTCAACACGACACCTCCGCCTTGTCGCACCGAACTCCCGTCGGGAGAAAGGGCGACAGCCTACAGGCGACGGACACCCCGACGCGGCGCAGCCGCAGACGGCAGAGCACGAAGGAGCACGTCATGCCCTCACCCGCAGACCGCGAGAAGGCCCTCGAATCGGCCCTCGCCCAGATCGACCGGCAGTTCGGAAAGGGCTCGGTGATGCGTCTCGGCAGCGACGAGCGCGCTCCCGTCGCCGTCATCCCCACGGGCTCCATCGCCCTCGACGTCGCCCTCGGCGTGGGCGGACTACCCCGCGGCCGCATCGTAGAGATCTACGGGCCTGAGTCGTCGGGTAAGACGACCCTCACGCTGCACGCCATCGCCAACGTGCAGCGCGCCGGCGGCATCGCGGCGTTCGTCGACGCCGAGCACGCGCTCGACCCCGACTACGCCCAGAAGCTCGGCGTCGACATCGACCAGCTGCTGGTGTCGCAGCCCGACACCGGCGAGCAGGCGCTCGAGATCGCCGACATGCTCGTGCGCTCGGGGGCCATCGACCTCGTCGTGATCGACTCGGTCGCCGCCCTCGTGCCCAAGGCCGAGATCGAAGGCGAGATGGGCGACTCGCACGTCGGCCTGCAAGCACGCCTCATGTCGCAGGCGCTGCGCAAGCTCACCGGTGGGCTCAGCCAGACCGGCACCACCATGATCTTCATCAACCAGCTGCGCGAGAAGATCGGCGTGTTCTTCGGCTCGCCCGAGACCACCGCGGGTGGCAAGGCGCTGAAGTTCTACGCGTCGGTGCGCCTCGACATCCGCCGCATCGAGACCCTGAAAGACGGCACCGAGGCGGTCGGCAACCGCACGCGCGTGAAGGTCGTGAAGAACAAGATGGCCCCGCCGTTCAAGCAGGCCGAGTTCGACATCCTCTACGGCGTCGGCATCTCGCGCGAGGGGTCGCTCATCGACTACGGCGTGGACCAGGCCATCGTCAAGAAGTCGGGTGCCTGGTACACCTACGACGGCGAGCAGCTCGGTCAGGGCAAAGAGAACGCGCGCAACTTCTTGCTGAAGAACCCCGACATCGCCGCCGACATCGAGACGAAGATCCTGCAGAAGCTCGGCATCGGCCAGCCGAAGTCGGATGCCACGGCGCCGGTCGCCGACCTCGCCGAGCGCCGCCCGGCCTGATGATTCGCGACGACGGGGGCGAGGAGAGCCTCGCCCCCGTGATCCCCTTGTTCGGTCGGGGAGCCTCCACCGGTGACCGGGTGTCGGCGCGTGACGGCGGCGCCGCGAGGCGCCCGGACGACGACGCGTCGGCCTGGAACAACACGTGGGCCGAGCGCGCCGCCGGGGCTTCCGGCTCGGGCGGCACCTCGGGCTGGGCATCCGGCTCTGGCGGGGTATCCGCGACACCGGGCGCCGGCGAGGCGTTCGCGGAGGCCGACCCGCGCGCCGCCGACGAGATCGCCGCGGCGGGCGAGGCGACACTCCTGCGCAAGCTGCGCACCCGATCGCTGTCGGAGCGGGAGGCGCGCGACGTGCTGCGGGGCAGCGAGGTCGACGACGACGCGGCAGAAGAGATCATCGGGCGCTTTCTCGGCCACGGCTACCTCGACGACGCCGCACTCGCCGAGCAGCTCGTGCACACGGCCGTCGACCGCAAGGGCCAGGGGCGCATGCAGGTCGCGCAGACGCTCAAAGGGCGGGGGCTTCCGCGCGAGGTGATCGACGCGGCACTCGATGCCATGCCCGGCGACGAGCGCGAGCGCGCTCTCGAGTTCGCCCGCACGAAGGCGCGCAGCATGCGGGGCCTCGATCGCGAGGTCGCCCTGCGGCGGCTGTCGGGCCAGCTCGCGCGCCGCGGCTACGGCGGCGCCTCACTCGAGGTCGCCCGGCGTGCGCTCGACGAGCTCGACCGGCCCGCCGTGCGCGGAGTGCGCTTCGAGCCCTGAGCCCTGAGTTCTGAGCCCTGAGCCCTGAGCTGTCGTTTCTCGGAGCCGCGGTTCTCGGGCCGGGGGTCTCGGGGCCGGGGCCGCGGCCGGATCGTAGAATGGAACGATCATGACTTCTCCGTCCGCCGCTCCCACCTTGATCGCGCCCTCGAGCGCCGCCGTCGCCGCTGACGGCCGCGCGCGCACGTACGAAGTGCGCACATTCGGCTGCCAGATGAACGTGCACGATTCCGAGCGCCTCTCCGGCTCTCTCGAGTCGGCCGGGTACGTGCGTGCCGACGCCGGCGCCGAGGCCGACGTCATCGTGATCAACACGTGCGCCGTGCGCGACAATGCCGCCGGCAAGCTCTACGGCACCCTCGGGCACCTGAAGAGCCGCAAAGACAAGCACGAGGGCATGCAGATCGCGGTCGGCGGCTGCATGGCGCAGATGGACAAAGACGCCGTGCAGACCAAGGCGCCCTGGGTCGACGTCGTCTTCGGCACCCACAACATGGGGTCGTTGCCGAGCCTGCTCGAACGCGCCCGCCACAACGGCGACGCCGAGCTCGAGATCCTCGAATCGCTCGAAGTCTTCCCGTCGACGCTGCCCACCAAACGCGATTCGGTCTACAGCGGGTGGGTGTCGATCTCGGTCGGCTGCAACAACACCTGCACGTTCTGCATCGTGCCGCACCTCCGCGGCAAAGAGAAAGACCGCCGCCCCGGCGACATCCTGAACGAGATCCGGCTGCTCGCCGACGACGGCGCGATCGAGGTGACCCTCCTCGGTCAGAACGTCAACAGCTACGGCGTCGAGTTCGGCGACCGGCAGGCGTTCGGCAAGCTTCTGCGCGCGGCCGGCGAGATCCCGGGCATCGAGCGCATCCGGTTCACGAGCCCGCACCCCGCCGCCTTCACCGATGACGTCATCGACGCGATGGCCGAGACATCCGCGGTCATGCCGCAGCTGCACATGCCGCTGCAGTCGGGCTCCGACCGCATCCTCAAAGCGATGCGGCGCTCGTATCGCAGCGAGCGCTTCCTCGGCATCCTCGATCGCGTGCGCGCCCAGATGCCGCACGCGGCGATCTCGACCGACATCATCGTGGGTTTCCCCGGCGAGACCGACGAAGACTTCGAAGACACGTTGCGCGTCGTCGAGCAGGCGCGCTTCGCGAGTGCGTTCACCTTCCAGTACTCGATCCGCGAGGGCACCCCCGCAGCGACCATGCCCGACCAGGTGCCGAAGGCGGTCGTGCAAGAGCGTTACAAGCGCCTCGCCGCCCTGCAAGACCGCATCAGCCTTGAAGAGAACCAGAAGCAGGTCGGTCGCGAGGTGCAAGTGATGATCTCGGCGGGCGAGGGCAAGAAGGATGCCGCGACGCACCGCCTCACCGGCCGCGCCGAAGACAACCGGCTCGTGCACGTCGAACTGCCCGCGGGAAGCGCCGTGCCGCGCCCGGGCGACATCGTCACGGCGACCATCACGCACGCCGCCCCCTTCCACCTGCTCGCCGACAGCCCCGACGGCGCCCCGCTGCAGATCCGGCGCACCCGCGCCGGTGACGCGTGGGACCGCACGCAGGCGGAGTCGTGCGGCGTGCCCGCTCCGGCCTCGACCGGCGCGTCGGTGACCGCGGACGGGCGCCGCGCCGTCGGCCTCGGCATCCCCACGCTGCGCGTCGGGCCGTGACGACGCCCGTCGCGCGCCGCTGGCGAAGCCCGGCGCTGTGAGCGATCAGGGCACGCCCGAGCGCGCCGACGGCGCGCGTCTGTGGGCGGTGGTCGGCGCGACCGGCACCGGCAAGACCGACCTGTCGCTGCGGCTCGCGCAGACCCTCGCGGCGCGCGGCCGCCCGGCCGAGATCGTCAACGCCGATGCGATGCAGCTGTACCGCGGCATGGATGTCGGGACGGCCAAGCTTCCCGAGGCGGAGCGCCGAGGCATCCCGCACCATCTCTTCGACGCGCTCGACGTGACCGACGAGGCCGCGGTCGCCTGGTATCAGCCGGCCGCCCGGCAGGCGATCGAGGGCGTCTTCGCCCACGGTGCCGACGCGATCCTCGTGGGCGGGTCGGGACTGTACGTCTCGAGCGTGATCTTCGACTTCCGCTTCCCGCCGCACGACGATGCGGTGCGCGCGCAGCTCGAGGCCGACCTCGAGCAGCACGGCGCAGCGGCGCTGTACGCGCGCCTGCAGAACGCAGACGCCGCCACCGCCGCCCGCGTCGATCCACGCAACGGCCGCCGCATCGTGCGCGCCCTGGAGGTGCTCGCTCAGGGCGCCGCGACGCATGGCGCGGCCCTGCCCGAGAGCCCCCCGCTCTGGCATGCGCCCACGACGATCATCGGCGTCGCGCTCGAGCGGGCCGCGCTCGTCGAGCGGCTCGACCGGCGCGTCGAGGGCATGTGGCGCGGCGGCATGCTCGAGGAGGTCGCCCGGCTGCAACAGGTCGGGCTCGAAGGCTCGCCGACCGCAGGCCGGGCCATCGGCTACGCCCAGGCTCTGGCGCAGCTGCGTGGTGAGCTGACCGAGGCCGAGGCCATCGCGCAGACGCAGGCGCTCACCCGGCGCTACGCCCGCCGTCAGGTGTCGTGGTTCCGCCGCTACGACGGCATCCGGTGGACGGATCCCGCCGCGGATGCCGCGGACCTGGCAGACTCGCCCGAATGAGCATCGAGATCCGCCCCTTCCAGATGGCCGACACCGAGGCGACGGTCTCGCTCTGGCAGGAGACCGGTCTGTCGCGGCCGTGGAACAACCCCTATCAGGACATTCGCCGCAAGCTCACCGTGCAGCCCGAGCTCTTCCTCGTCGCGGTGGACCGCGGCGAGGAACTCGACACGGGCGATGGCGAGGCCGCCGGCGTCGGCGATGGCATCGGTGCTCAGGCTCCCGGCGAGCTCGTCGGCACGGTGATGGCCGGGTACGACGGGCACCGCGGCTGGCTGTACTACCTCGCGAGCGCCCCGGCGCGCCGCGGCGAGGGGATCGGTCGCCGCCTCGTCGAGGCGGCCGAAGAGCGACTGCTCGAGCTCGGCTGCCCGAAGGTGCAGCTCATGGTGCGCCCCGAGAACGGCGGCGTGCACGCGTTCTACGGCGAGCTCGGCTATGAGCCGTTCGACACCTGGACGACCGGAAAGCGCCTGATCGCCGACTGAGCTCCGTCTCTGCTGCGCGCCCTAGACTGAACCGCATGCCGCAGACCGTCGCGTTCACCAAGGGCCAGGGCACCGGCAACGACTTCGTCATCATCCCCGACCCCGACGGCATGCTCGAACTGAGCGACGCGCAGGTCTCGGCCCTGTGCGACCGCCGGTTCGGCATCGGCGCCGACGGCACGCTGCGGGTCGTCCGGTCGGCAGCGCTCCCCGAGGGCGCCGCGACCCCGGACGCCGAGTGGTTCATGGACTACCGCAACGCCGACGGTTCGGCCGCCGAGATGTGCGGCAACGGCATCCGCGTCTTCGCGAAGTACCTCGTCGAGACGGGCCTCGCCGATATCGATGCGGCTCCGATCGCCATCGGCACGCGTGCCGGCACCAAGCGCGTCACGCGCAGCGATCTCGGGTTCGAAGTTGACCTGGGGCTCTACGCCGTCGATGAGTCCGACGTCGTCGTGCACGCCCGCGGGCTCGATGTGCCGCGCCCCGGCGTCGGCATCGACGTCGGCAACCCGCACATCGTCATCGCCCTCGGCGACCCCGCCGAGCTCGACGCCCTCGACCTCACGGTGCAGCCGGTCGCGACCCCCGCGCCGCCGCACGGTGCGAACATCGAGTTCGTCGTGCCGGCCGCGTCGCGCACCCCGCAGGGGCCGGCGCTCGTGCGCGAGGGCGTCGGCGCCATCCGCATGCGCGTGTTCGAGCGCGGCGTCGGCGAGACGCTCTCGTGCGGCACGGGGGTCGCCGCCTCCGCCCTCGCCGTGCGGCACTGGGCGGGCCTGGCCGCGCCCGACGAGTGGTCGGTCGAGGTCCCCGGCGGTGTGCTGGGGGTCCGCATCGCGGCTGAGCGCGACGGCGACCACGTGCTGCTGTCGGGGCCGGCGGCGATCGTGTACTCGGGTGAGGTCGCCCTGGCCTGAGCGGCGCCGCGTCAGTCGCCGAGCCCGGCCAGCAGCCCCGCGGGCGGCACGAAGAAGACGCCGCCGGTGAGCGCCGTCGACGCGTCGAGCAGCCGGTCGTGCTTGCCGGGCGGGTCGCCCAGGAACATGCGCTCGAGCATCCGCTCGATGACCCACAGCCGTGCCGTGTAGCCGATGAAGTACGTGCCGAACTCGCCGTGGCCGGGTGAGCCGAACGGCATGTTGTCGCGCAGGATGTCGTGCTCCACGCCGTCGTCGTCGGTGATGGTCGAGAGGGTCTTGTGCGACTTCTGTTCGGATGCCGAGGCATCCGCCAGCTCGATGTTGTCGAGCTTCGTGCGTCCGATCACCGCCTCCTGCTGCTCCACCGACATCCGGTTCCACGCCGCGAGGCTGTGCACGTACTTCTGCGCAACGAGGTAGCTTCCGCCGTGGGCCGCGGGGTCGGCCGCGGGATCCGAGGCATCCACCAGCGTCGCGGCGGGGAGGGCATCTCCGACGGGGTTCGCCGTGCCGTCGACGAAGCCGAGCAGGTCACGGGCATCGAAGTACCGGAACCCGACGGTCTCATCGGTGACGAGGACCGCCCCGTGCAGCCGGTCGAGTAGCTGACGCTCGAGCTCGAAGCACAGGTCCCGCCGGTTGGCGCGGATGTGCACGAACAGGTCGCCCGGGGTCGACGGCGCCGTGTGCACGGCACCGACGACCTCGCGGAACGGATGCAGCTCGGCGGGCCGGGCGGCGCCGGTCACGGCATCCCACACGTCGCTGCCGATGCCGACCGTGCAGGCGAGCGCCGCGTCGAGGTCTCGGAAGGCGACGTTCTTCGTGATGTCCTCGAGGTCGGCGAGCACGCCGCGGACGATCCGCACCGCCTCGGACCCCGCCGCCGGATCGGTCAGGGTGAGGGTCAGCAGCACCGCGGACGACGTGAGCGGCGCGTCGACGCGCTGCGATTCGATGGGCACCCGCCGCTGCGCGCTCTGCTCCACGCTCTCACCCCTCCACGATGTCGACCGGGGCGGTGGGCACCGCCCCGTGACGACGCACCTTGAGCACCCGGAATCCGCGCGCCGTCGCGGAGCGCATGACCGAATACCCGTCGTCGAACGTCGCGGCGATCCACCGCTGCAGCGAATCCGAACCGAGATTGCGCTGCACGACGAGCCACGCGTCGCTGCGCTCTTCGAGGCGCGGCAGCCACCGCTGCAGCAGGCCGTGCAGTTCGTTCTTGCCGACCCGGATCGGCGGGTTGGAGCGGATCGTGCGGAACGTGACGGCGGACGGAACATCTTCGGGCAGGACGGCGTTGATGTTATCGAGGCCCCAGGCCTGCGCGTTCAGACGGACGAGGTCGAGGGCGCGCTCGTTCACATCGACGGCCCACACCGTCGCGTGCGGCGACTGCACCGCGAGACTCAGGGCGATGGGACCCCATCCGCAGCCGAGGTCGAGCAGGTGACCGCCCGGGGGAGGAGGGGGCGTGTTCGACAGCAGCACCGCGGTGCCGCCGTCGACATGGTCGGGGCTGAACACCCCGCCCGCGGTCGTGACCTCGCCGGCACGCCCCGCGAGTGTCACGGAGATGCGGCGCAGATGCTCGGCGCTGGACGGGGACGCACTGAAGTAGTGATCGCTCCCCATGAGATGCGAGCGTACCGGAGCCGCGCCCCGCCGCGGGAGGGGTGCGAGCGACTAGACTGCAAGGCTCAGACGAAATGGATCGAATGACAGACACCACCGGCACCACCGGCACGAACGGCACCGACGAAGGTGCGGGGTACGACGTCGACGCTCACGACCTGCCGATCGACCCCGTCGACCGGGTGCTCGCGCGCGCCGAGTCGCGGACCGGCGCGCATGTCTTCGGTGCCGCGCAGGCGTTGCAGGATGCCTCGACGGTCGCGTACGGCGACACCGACGGCGATCAGTGGGATCGCGAAGAGCGCGCCGCTCTGCGCCGTGTGCCCGGGCTCTCGACCGAGCTCGAAGACGTCACCGAGGTCGAGTACCGCCAGTTGCGCCTCGAGAACGTGGTGCTCGTCGGCGTGTACCCCCAGGGCTCGCAGGACGACGCCGAGAACTCGCTGCGCGAGCTCGCCGCGCTCGCCGAGACCGCGGGTGCCGTCGTGCTCGACGGCGTGCTGCAGCGCCGCCCGCACCCCGACCCGGCGACCTACATCGGGCGCGGCAAGGCGGCAGAGCTCCGCGACCTCGTCGCGGCCGTCGGCGCCGACACCGTCATCGCCGACACCGAACTCGCGCCGAGCCAGCGGCGCGCCCTCGAAGACGTCGTCAAGGTCAAGGTGATCGACCGCACCACCGTCATCCTCGACATCTTCAGCCAGCACGCCAAGAGCCGCGAGGGCAAGGCCCAGGTCGAGCTCGCCCAGCTCGAGTACCTGCTGCCCCGCCTGCGCGGCTGGGGCGACTCGATGAGCCGGCAGGCCGGTGGCCAGGTCGGCGCGGGCGGCGCGGGCATGGGCTCGCGCGGGCCCGGTGAGACCAAGATCGAGCTCGACCGCCGACGCATCCGCACCAAGATGGCGCAGCTGCGCCGCCAGTTGCGCGACTTCGCCCCCGCGCGCGAGGCGAAGCGTGCCGAACGCAAGCGCAACACGATTCCTGCCGTCGCGATCGCCGGGTACACCAACGCCGGCAAGTCGAGTCTGCTGAACCGCCTGACCCGCGCGGGAGTGCTCGTCGAGAATGCGCTGTTCGCGACCCTCGACACGTCGGTGCGCCGCAGCGAGACCGCCGATGGGCGCGTCTACACGCTGACCGACACCGTCGGCTTCGTGCGGAACCTGCCGCACCAGCTCGTCGAGGCGTTCCGCTCGACGCTCGAAGAGGTGGGCGACGCCGACGTCATCGTGCATGTGGTGGATGCCTCGCACCCCGACCCGGCCGCACAGCTCGCGACGGTCCGTGACGTGATCGGCGACGTCGGCGCGCGGGATCTTCCCGAGATCGTCGTGTTCAACAAGGCCGACCTCGTCGACGACGACACGCGCCTGGTGCTGCGCGGCCTCGCGCCGCAGGCCCTGTTCGTCTCGTCGCGCACGGGCGAGGGCATCGACGAGCTGCGCGAGACGATCGAGCGCACGTTGCCGCTGCCTGCCGTCGAGGTGCGCGCGGTCGTGCCCTACGACCGGGGCGACCTCGTCTCGGCGGTGCACGAGAACGGCATCATCCTCGCGCAGGAGCACGGCCCCGACGGCACCTTCCTGCACGCGCACGTGCCGGCGATCCTCGGCGGCCGGCTCGCGGCCTACGCGGTCTGATCCGCCCCTGCTCCGTCGAGCGTGATCGGCGGCACATCGGGCGGGGTGAAGCCGAGCACGGCGCCGAGGAAGGCGACTTCGGCCTCGGTCGCGTCGATGATCGTCTCGGCGCGGCGGAATCCGTGTCCTTCGCCTTCGTACAGCCGATAAGCATGCGGGATGCCCCGTGCCGCGAGCGCATCGCGGATCGCCTCGGACTGCGACGGTGGCACCACACGGTCTTCGTCGCCCTGCAGGAGCAGCACGGGGGCGGTGAACCCGTCGACGTGCGTCAGCGGTGAGCGGTCGCGGTAGAGTTCCTCGGCTTCGGGGAGCGGCCCGATCATCCCGTCGAGGTAGCGCGACTCGAAGTCGTGCGTGTCTTCGGCGAGCGTGCGGGCGTCGGCGACCCCGTACCGGCTGATCCCGGCCGCGAAGGCGTCGGTGCGGGCGAGGGCGGCGAGCACCGTCCAGCCGCCCGCCGACCCGCCCTTGATCGCGAGGCGCTCGCCGTCGGCATCGCCCGCCGCCGCGAGCCCCGCTGCGGCAGCGACGACGTCGTCGACGTCCACGATGCCCCACTGGCCGCGCAGGCGCTCCCGGTAGTCGCGCCCGTAACCGGTCGACCCGCCGTAGTTCACCTGCAAGACCCCGATCCCGCGACTCGTGAGGTACACCGTCTTCGCGTCGGCGACGCCGCCGTCGTGTCCGGTCGGGCCTCCGTGCACCATGACGACGTAGGGCGCGCGCTCGTCGGCCGGTCCGGCGAAGCCCGGGTGCTGCGGCGGGTGCACGAAGGCATGCACCGGTCCGTGCGGGCCGTCGGTGGTGATCGCGCGGGTGCGCGGCATCCATGGCGCGTCGATCTCGGCGGGGTCTCCCGCGACTTGCACGACTCTGCCTGTGCCGGCGTCGACGAGCCACAGTCCGCTCGTGCCCGCGCCCTTTCCCGAGACGAGCGCCCGAGAGCCCTCGACGGCGTCGACGTTCAGCTCGCTCGTCGCGGGCAGGTCGACCCGCGTGGTGCCGCCGTGCTCGTCGATGATCACGAGCTCGTCGGCCCCGTTGGTGCGCACCGCGACGATGCGGCCGCCCTCGAGCACGCCGTACCACCGTGCGCCGAGCGACCAGAGCGCTCCGCCGGTGTCGGCGTCGGCGGCGGCGACCGGCTCAGCCGGCCCGAAGCCTTCGGCGCCGTGCTCACGGTGCCAGAGGTTCCAGCGGCCGGTCGGCTCGTCGAGATAGACGAGGTCGGTGTCGGTGCGCCATGTCGGCTGCAGGGCGGCCGTGTCGCCCGCCGTCACCGCCGCCCACGAGCGCACCCGACCGTCGTCGATGCGGCCGACGCGCACCTCGGTGCGTTCCCACGGCATGTGCGGGTGGTCCCACGCGACCCAGGCGAGGTGCGTGCCATCCGGCGAGAGATCCGGCTGGGCGACGAAATCGCTGTCGGCGACGAGTTGACGAACGGATGCCGCACCCTCGAGCGCGATCTCGACGACGCCCCGTCTGACCGTCCCCTCACCCTGCCACTCGCGCACCGCGAGCAGCCGCCCGCGTGAGAACCGCAGGCCACCGTAACTGGTCGCCGAGTCTTCGGGCGTGAGGGGAACCGGCTCCGCGCCCGGCCGCAGCGCCCACACCCGCTGGTCGCTCTTCTCGACGAAGTAGAGGGTGCCGCCCGCATCGGCCGCCCACGACCCGCCGCCGTACTCGTGCACGCGCGAGCGGGCGTTCCACGGCGCGGGCAAGACGTCTTCGACCCCGGCGTCGGTGCGCCGCCGCACCGTCGTGCGACCGGCCTCTTCGGGCACGGACTGGCCCCACCAGATCTCGTCGCCCACGAAGGCGGCGCCGTCGACGCGCGGTGAGGCCTTCGAAGCCCACGAGGCGGTGAACGGCGAGGGCCAGGAACCGTAGGGGAGTGTGTCGACCATGCCCTTCACGCTACGCGCCCGCTCCGACAGCGGGGTGGATGCCTCACCGCGCCGCGTCACCCCAGGAGCGTCACCCCGAACCCGGCGACGACGGCGCGCACCTCGTCGAGGTAGCGCTGGGCCTGCTCGGTGAGCGGGATGGAGGCGTGGTCGATCCAGCCGATCTCGATGCGCTCGTCGACGTCGAGCGGGATGGCGACGATCTCGGGGTCGAGCTCGTCGCTCACGATGCCCGTCGAGATCGTGTAGCCGTCGAGGCCGATCATGAGGTTGAAGATCGTCGCGCGGTCCGAGACGCGGATCTCCTGCGCGCTCGACGAGGTCGAGAGGATCTCTTCGGAGAAGTAGAACGCGTTGTTCGCGCCCTGGTCGAAGGTCAGCCGCGGCAGGTCCGTCAGATCATCGAGGGTCACGCGCGCCCGTGCGGCCAGCGGGTTGCGGCGCGAGATGAAGATGTGCGGCGACGCGACGAAGAGCTGGTGGAAGGCGAGCCCGCTGTCGCGCAGCAGCCGGTCGATGACCTTGCGGTTGAAGTCGTTGCGGTAGAGGATGCCGAGTTCGCTGCGCAGGGTGCGGACGTCGTCGATGATGTCCCACGTGCGGGTCTCGCGCAGCGCGAACTCGTATTGCTCTGCGCCGCTCGACTTCACCATGCGCACGAACGCGTCGACGGCGAACGAGTAGTGCTGCGCCGAGACGCCCAGCAGGCGCCGCGAGGGCGGCCGCCCGAGGTAACGCTGCTCGAGCAACTCGACCTGCTCGACGACCTGTCGGGCATAGCCGAGGAACTCCGTGCCGTCGGTGGTCAGGCTGACCCCGCGCGCGGAGCGGACGAGCAGTGTGCGCCCGACCCGCGCCTCGAGGTCTTTCATCGCGGCCGACATCGTCGGCTGCGCGACGTAGAGCACGTCGGCGGCCGCCGAGATCGACCCCTCGGCGGCGACCTCGATGAAGTACCGCAACTGCTGCAGCGTGAGTCCACCGGTGCCCTGTGCCATAGGCCCACCTTCCCATAGGGAGCGGCTATATGGATGCATAGTCGGCATGAGTTACCCGATATCTGCCAGTGCCTGCACGATGGAGAGCACTTCTTTTCTCCGGCCGGCTCGCGGCCGCCCACCCACTCGGATTGGCCACTCATGGCAGACGACGTCGCCTTCAGCATCACCACCACGCGGTTCGACGAGCACTACACCCCGGCCGAAAGCTCGCGCATCACGACGAACTTCGCCAACCTGGCACGCGGCGAGCACCGGGAGCAGAACCTGCGCAACACCCTCACGATGATCGACCGCCGCTTCAACGACCTCATGCCGTGCGACAACCCGACCGGCGACCGCTACACGCTCGAACTCGAGATCGTCTCGGTGCAGCTCGAGTTCGCCGCGGAGGGCGCCGACCAGCGCTTCCCGCTGCTCGAAGTCCTCGACATCCACGTCCTCGACCGGCAGACGGGCCTGCGCACCCACGGGATCGTGGGCAACAACTTCTCGTCGTATGTGCGCGATTACGACTTCAGCGTGCTGCTGCCCGCCGTCGCCGAGCGCACCGAGGCCGGCGCGCCCATCGCGCCGAGCGACTTCGGCGACCTGCACGGCACGCTCTTCCGGCGCTTCCTCGACTCGGTCGCCTACCGGGAGCGGTTCGCGCAGCCTCCCGTGATCTGCATCAGCGTCTCGACCAGCAAGACCTACCGGCGCACCGACAATCACCACCCGATCCTCGGTGTCGAGTACGCCCAGCCCGAGCCGTCGTTGACCGACGAGTACTTCGCGAAGATGGGGCTGCAGGCGCGCTACTTCATGCCGCGCGGCAGCGTGGCCCCGCTCGCGTTCTACTTCAGCGGAGACCTGCCCGCCGGCTACACCGACCTGCAGCTGGCCGGCACGATCAGCGCGATGGAGACCTTCCAGAAGATCTACCGACCCGAGATCTACAACGCCAACTCGGCGGCTCCCGCCGTCTACCGGCCGAGCCTCGCGGCGCAAGACTTCTCGCGCACCCAGATCGACTACGACCGTGAGGAACGCAGCCGGCTCGCCCTCACCCAGGGCCGCTACGCGCAGGAGCACTTCATCGAGCCCCACCGCGAGGTGCTGGAGCGGTGGGCGGCCGGCGTCGAGGCGGCGTTCGCGTGACCGGGGCATCCGTTCCCGTGCACACGCTCCTGCCCACGACGATCGTCGGCAGCCTGCCGAAGCCGTCGTGGCTCGCGGAGCCCGAGGTGCTGTGGTCGCCGTGGGCCCTCGAGGGGGATGCCCTGGACGAGGGCAAGCACGACGCGCTGCGCATCGCCGTGCACGAGCAGGCGCGGCGCGGCATCGACATCGTCAGCGACGGCGAGCAGACTCGGCAGCACTTCGTCACGACGTTCATCGAGCACCTGAGCGGCGTCGACTTCGACAAGCGCGAGACCGTGCGCATCCGCGATCGCTACGACGCGAGCGTGCCGACCGTCGTCGGCGAGGTGCGCCGCGAACGCCCCGTGTTCGTCGACGACGCGGCCTTTCTGCGCTCGACGACCGACCGGCCGATCAAATGGGCCCTTCCCGGCCCGATGACGATGGTCGACACGCTGTATGACGCCCACTACAAGAGCCGAGAGAAGCTCGCGTGGGAGTTCGCCGTCATCCTCAACGAAGAGGCGAAGGCTCTCGAAGCGGTGGGGGTCGACATCATCCAGTTCGACGAGCCGTCGTTCAACGTGTTCTTCGACGAGGTGAAGGACTGGGGTGTCGCCGCCCTGGAACGCGCGGCGGAGGGTTTGCGCGCCGAGACGGCCGTGCACATCTGTTACGGCTACGGCATCACCGCGAACAACGACTGGAAGGCGACCCTCGGCTCGCAGTGGCGCCAGTACGAAGAGTCGTTCCCGTTGCTGCAGCGCTCGTCGATCGACATCGTGTCGCTCGAATGCCAGCACTCGCACGTTCCGATGGACCTCATCGAGCTCATCCGCGGCAAGAAGGTCATGCTCGGCGCGATCGACGTCGCGAACGACGCCGTCGAGACCCCCGACGAGGTCGCCGACACGCTGCGTCGTGCGCTCGCTTTCGTCGACGCCGACAAGCTCATCCCGAGCACCAACTGCGGCATGGCGCCGTTCCCGCGCGAGGTCGCGCTGCAGAAGCTCAGTGCGCTGAGTGCGGGGGCTGCCCTCGTGCGGAGCGAGCTCAGCTGAGTCAGACCGCGCGGAGGATGGCGACGACCTTGCCGAGCACCGTGGCGTCGTCGCCCAGGATCGGTTCGAACGCGCTGTTGCGGGGGAGCAGCCACGTGTGGCCGTCGCGCTGGCGGAAGGTCTTGACGGTCGCCTCGCCGTCGAGCATCGCCGCGACGATGTCGCCGTTGTCGGCGGTCGCCTGTGAGCGCACGACGACCCAGTCGCCGTCGCAGATCGCGGCATCGATCATCGACTCGCCGCTCACCTTGAGCATGAACAGGTCGCCCTTGCCCACGAGCTGACGGGGGAGCGGGAACACCTCTTCGACGTGCTGATCGGCAGTGATCGGCACGCCCGCGGCGATCCGGCCGACGAGCGGAACGAGCGCGGCGTCGCCGACGGCAGGAGCGGTGTCGGCGGGGTTCTCGGTCGACGCGCCGGGCAGGTCGATCAGCACCTCCATCGCGCGCGTCTTGCCCGCGTCGCGGCGCAGGTAGCCGCTGAGCTCGAGCTGGCCCAGCTGATGCGTCACGCTCGAGAGCGACTTCAGCCCGACCGCGTCGCCGATCTCGCGCATGCTCGGCGGGTAGCCGTACTGCGCGATCGAGCGCTGGATCACTTCGAGGATCGCCAGCTGCTTGTCGCTGAGGCTCTTTCGCCGACGCGTCTGCGGCTTGTCCATGAACGCACTCCTTCGGATTCGCGCCCTCCGACGATCTCTGACGGGTCACCGTCTTCGAATGTCGGAGGTGGGTGATGGGCTCTCGTTATCGAAACCGTATCCGGTGAGGGCGGGCTCGACCGGCAGGCATCCGCGTGTCGCGTTCGATCCGATTCCGATCCGGATGCCCCTTGACAATCGAACTGTATCGAAGATAGCTTCGGAAAAGAAGTTCGCATCCGGCGCTCCCGGCCGAGCGCCGGATGCGAACATCCCGCAAGGGATCGTCCGAGGCTTCGCCCCCAGGAGGAATCATGACCACGATCGACATCAGTGCCGGCACCGCGTTCACCGCCGCGGGCGGCGCACCTGCCACCCGGCTTCGTCTGACCGCGCGCGGTCGTCGCGTGCTCGCCTTCCTCGCCTCGATCCCGGCGATCGTCGCCCTCAGCATCGCCATCGTCTCCGGCGGTGGCGCGCTCGCCTCGGGTGAGGGCAGTGCGCCGGCCGGTACGTTCGCCGAAGTCACCGTCATGCCCGGCGACACGCTGTGGTCGATCGCCGAAGAGGTCGCACCGGGCGCCGACCCGCGCGACGTCGTCGACGCGATCATTCGCCTGAACGCGCTGCCCTCGGGCTCGCTGACGGCGGGGCAGAGCCTCGCGCTGCCCGCCGAGTACGCCCCGCAGCACTGAGCGCACGGCTGCGGTCCGCCCTACGATGGTGGCTGTGAGTGCGAGTCTGGACGACCTTCCCCTGCGAGCCGATCTGCGCGGGCTGACCCCGTACGGGGCGCCTCAGGCGCCGCTGCCGGTGGCCCTGAACGTCAACGAGAACACCCACCCCGTCCCCGAAGACGTCGCCGACGACATCCTCGACAGCCTCGCGCGTGCCCTGCGCGACGTGAACCGCTACCCCGACCGCGAGTTCACGGCCCTCCGCGAAGGCTTCGCCGACTACCTCGGCCACGGACTCTCGGCCGACCAGATCTGGGCGGCGAACGGCTCGAACGAGGTGCTGCAGCACCTGCTGCAGGCCTTCGCCGGTCCCGGGCGCACGGCGTTCGGCTTCGCGCCGACGTACTCCATGTACCCCCTGCTCACCCGCGCCACCGGGGCGACCTACCTCGCCGGCACGCGCGGAGTCGACTACACGCTCAGCGCCGCAGACGCGGCAGCCCAGATCGAGGCGGCCGACCCCGACGTCGTCTTCCTGTGCGCCCCCAACAACCCCACCGGCACGCCGCTCGGCATCGACGTGATCGAGGCGGTGTACGACGCCGCGCGCGGCATCGTCATCGTCGACGAGGCGTATCAGGAGTTCGCCCCGCGCGAGTCGCGCTCGGCGCTGATCCTGCTGCCGGGGCGTGAGCGCCTGGTCGTCTCGCGCACGATGAGCAAGGCGTTCGCGTTCGCCGGGGCGCGCGTCGGTTACCTCGCCGCCGATCCGGCGGTGATCGACGCCCTGCGGCTCGTGCGGCTGCCGTACCACCTCAGCGCGCTGACCCAGGCCGCGGCGGGCGCGGCCCTGCGCCACGCCCCCGCGATGCTCGCCATGGTCGACGAGATCGTCGCGCAGCGCGACCGCATCTCGGCGACCCTCGACGCGCTCGGTTACGAGCCGTTCGAGAGCTGGACCAACTTCGTCTTGTTCGCCGGCGTCGACGACCCGGCGGCCACGTGGCAGGGACTCTACGACCACGGCGTGCTGATCCGCGACGTCGGGCTGCCGCGCAGCCTGCGGGTCACCGCCGGTACCGAGGCCGAGTCGACCGCGTTCCTCGACGCCCTCGCCTCGCTCGGGCCGGGTGGTGCGCACGCCGCTCGCTAGACTCTGAGCCATGACCGCCCCCACGCACCGCACGGCCTCGATCCGCCGGGCGACGAGTGAGTCGACGGTCGAGCTCGAGCTCGACCTCGACGGCACCGGCCAGAGCCGCATCGACACCACGGTGCCGTTCTTCAACCACCTGCTCACCGCGTTCGCGAAGCACTCGCTCACCGACCTCACGGTGCGCGCGTCGGGCGACACCGACATCGACGCGCACCACACCGTCGAAGACGTCTCGATCGTGCTCGGGCAGGCGATCCGCCAGGCGCTCGGCGACAAGGCGGGCATCTCGCGCTACGGCGACGCGCTCGTGCCGCTCGACGAGGCGCTCGCCCAGGCGGTCGTCGACATCAGCGGTCGGCCCTACCTCGTGCACACCGGCGAGCCGGTCGGTTTCGAGCACCACCTGATCGGCGGCCACTTCACCGGTTCGCTCGTGCGCCACACGTTCGAGGCGATCGCCTTCAACGGCGGCCTCACGGTGCACGTGACGGTGCTGGGCGGTCGCGATCCGCACCACATCGCCGAGGCCGAGTACAAGGCGTTCGCCCGTGCGTTCCGGCAGGCGAAGGCGCTCGATCCGCTCGTCGTGGGGGTTCCGAGCACCAAGGGCGCTCTGTGACGACCGCGCCACTCGTCGCCGTTCTCGACTACGGTTCCGGCAACGTCCACTCCGCCGTGAAGGCGCTCGCGGCGGCGGGGGCCGATGCCCGGCTCACCGCCGATCGCGGCTTGATCCGCGACGCCGCGGGCCTCGTGGTGCCCGGGGTCGGCGCCTTCAGCGCCGTGATCGAAGCGCTCCGGGCGAGCCGCGGCGACGAGCTGATCGGCCGGCGCCTCGCGGGCGGGCTGCCGGTGCTCGGCATCTGCGTCGGCATGCAGGTGCTGTTCGAGCACGGGGTCGAGCGCGGCGCTGACGCCGAGGGGCTCGGCGAGTGGCCGGGCGCGGTGACCGAACTGGATGCCCCGGTGCTGCCGCACATGGGCTGGAACACCGTCCGGGCGGGCGCAGACTCGGTGCTGTTCGAGGGCATCGAGGCGGAACGGTTCTACTTCGTGCACTCCTACGGCGCGCAGCACTGGACCATGGAGCCGATGAAGCCCTTCCGTGAGCCGGTGCTCACTTGGTGCGACTACCGCACCCCGTTTCTCGCGGCTGTCGAGAACGGTCCGCTGTCGGCGACGCAGTTCCATCCCGAGAAGAGCGGCGCGGCAGGCATCCGTCTGCTTCGTAACTGGATCTCGTCGCTGCCGCAAGCCGGGTAGTCTCTCGGGGTGAACGATTTCGCGTCGACCCCTGAACTGATCCTGCTGCCGGCCGTCGATGTCGCCGGCGGCAAGGCCGTGCGTCTCACGCAGGGCGAGGCCGGCACCGAGACGAGCTACGGCGACCCGGTCGACGCGGCAGCCGCGTGGGCGCGCGACGGCGCGCAGTGGATCCACCTCGTCGACCTCGACGCGGCGTTCGGCCGCGGCAACAATACGGCGGTGATCCGCCGGGTCATCAAGCAGCTGCGCGGTGTGCAGGTCGAGCTCTCCGGTGGCATCCGCGACGACGCGAGCCTCGAGGCAGCGCTCGAGTCGGGGGCATCCCGCATCAACCTCGGCACCGCGGCGCTCGAGAACCCCGAGTGGGCCGCCGATGTGATCGGCCGCTACGGCGAGGCCATCGCCGTCGGCCTCGATGTGCGCGGCACGACGCTCGCGGCCCGCGGCTGGACGCGCGAGGGCGGCGACCTGTGGCACGTGCTCGAGCGTCTCGAAGACGCCGGCTGCAGCCGCTACGTCGTCACCGACGTCACGAAAGACGGCACGCTGCAGGGCCCGAACCTTGACCTCTTGCGCGAAGTCACGGCGCGCACCACCCGCCCGGTGGTCGCCTCGGGCGGCATCTCGACCCTGGACGACATCGCGGCCCTCCGCGAGCTGGTGCCGCTCGGTGTCGAGGGCGCGATCGTCGGCAAGGCGCTGTATGCCGGGGCGTTCACGCTGGCCGAGGCGCTGGATGTCGCAGGCTGACAGTGCCGGCGTCCCGTGGGAGGGGCGCAGCTTCGAGCCGAACCCGCATTCCGGTGACGACGGGTCGGCGGACACCACGCTGCTGGCCGCCCTCGAGGCGTTCCACGCAGGCACCGGCGACGCCGTCGCGATCGTCGACGCGTACCGCGAGGCCCGGCTGCTGATCCCGCTCGTCGCCGAGGCGGGAGATGTCGGCATCGCCCCGTCGGGGCACACCGTCGACAAGACGCAGGAGCTGTCGATCGTCACGGTCGCCGCCCCGGACGGACGGCGGGTGCTGCCGGTGTTCACGTCGGTCGCCGCGCTCGCCCGGTGGGATACCAAAGCGCGCCCGGTGCCGGTCGACGGCGTGCTCACGGCGCTGTCGGCGGCCGCCGACGACAGCGACCTGATCGTCATCGACCCGGCATCGGCCACCGAGTTCGTGCTGCGCCGCCCCGCGGTGTGGGCGATCGGGCAGGGGCAGCGGTGGGAGCCGGCCTGGCGCTCACCCGAGGTCTACGCGGGGCTGCAGCACAGCGTCGCGAGCGAGCTGGGCGTGATCGACCTGACCGTGAGCGACGGCGACCCGTCGGGTCGGCTGCGCGGGCCCGAACTGGTCGTCGGGCTGCACCTCGTCGACGGGCTCGAAAAGCCTGCGCTCGACGCGATCCTGCAGCGCCTCGCCGCCCGTTGGGCGGCCGATGACCGCATCGCGGTGCTCGTCGACTCGCTGACCGTCAAGCTGCTGCGCGCCTAACCGGCTGCCGCGCCCGAGCGCGGCGCCCGAGCGCGACGGTGATCAGGTGACCGGGCCGGTCCACTTCTCGCCCGGGCCCTTGCCGATCGGGTCGGGGATGACGGATGCCTCGCGGAACGCCAGCTG
>Ga0116168_1001177_pt1 | contig 21096 bp, 17 predicted proteins | sample AD_UKC129_MetaG_FD_89795 | JGI IMG/M metagenome (GOLD analysis project Ga0116168, IMG submission 89795) | Active sludge microbial communities of municipal wastewater-treating anaerobic digesters from Canada - AD_UKC129_MetaG | ecosystem: Engineered > Bioreactor > Anaerobic > Digestate | place...
AATATCCAAGAAGAATGTTTGGTTATAGGTCAGCCATAGAAATGGCGGTATGATGTATAGAATTTATTCCAGTAAGCAATGGATTTACCAAATTTTTCACGGCATTTAATATTGCAATTTATAATGCATCATACTTTATAAAAAAAGTATTGACATGATTGAAGAAAGGCTGATATAATTATTTCCAATCATAACTGAATAGCCCCTTAGCAATCAAATGTGATGAAGGAGCCGTGTATAGCTGCAGAAGTCAGCACAGAGAGCCGATGGTTGGTGAGAATCGGTCTGATGGCGGTTATGCATATCCCTCCCGAACAGTTACTCTGAACCATATCAGTAGGAGTAAACGGCAAGCCCCGTTACAGGCGAAGGTTTGTTAGAACCTCATGAGATTTCCACCGCAAGGTGGGAATGAAATAAGGGTGGTAACACGTGGAGTACATCCCTCGTCCCTGCTGTAGTGTACACAGATCGAGGGATTTTTTTATATACCTCAAGGTGGTGATGCCGGTGAAAGCAGCAGAAGCAATTGTGAAGTTCCTGGAACAAGAAGGTGTGGATACCGTGTTCGGCTATCCCGGGGGTTATATTGTCCATGTCTATGAGGCGCTGAGAAAGTCCGGGATCCGGCATGTCCTGGTGCGCCAGGAATCGGCAGCCGCCCATTGTGCCAATGGCTACGCCAGGGTATCCGGGAAAACGGGGGTATGCATATCGACCTCCGGTCCGGGCGCAACAAACCTGATTACAGGAATCGCTACAGCCTACATGGATTCCATACCGCTGGTGGTGTTGACCGGACAGGTTCCCAGCTCCATGATCGGCCGGGATGTCTTCCAGGAAGCGGACATTACCGGGGCTACCGAATCCTTTACCAAGCATAATTTCCTTGTGAAGGATGCCAGGGAACTCCCGCGCATATTCCGCGAGGCCTTCCATATCGCCTCAACGGGCAGGCCGGGGCCGGTGCTTATTGACCTTCCCCACGATATCCAGCAGGAAGACATTACGTTCAAGTACCCCGAAACAGTCCATATCAGCGGATATAAACCAACGGTAAAGGGGCATATGGGCCAGATCAAGCGGGCACTGAAGGCTATCGCCGAAAGCGAAAGGCCGCTGATCCTTGCCGGGGGCGGCGTGAACCTGGCAGGGGCCCAGGCAGAACTGGTGGCCTTTTCCGAGAAATCGGGCATTCCCGTTGTCCATACCCTGATGGGGAAGGGCGCTTTCCCGTCCAACCATCCCCATTATGTGGGCATGATAGGAACCCATGGCTTTGCACACGCCAATGAGGCCGTGAAGATGGCGGATTTGGTCATTTTTATCGGAGCCCGCATCGCCGACAGGTCTGCGGGGGGAACACAGATACTTCCCGAGAACATGACCATCGTCCATATCGACGTGGATCCGGCGGAGATCGGAAAGATTGTCGGAACCCACATCCCGTTGGTGGGCGATGTGCGCGAGATACTCAAACAGATGAATGAGAAGATCAAGCGCAAGGATACCGCTGCCTGGCTGGAAACCTTAAGAAGCATGAAACCCGAAGTGGCCTACCGGACCGGCGATTTCGTGAATCCCAAGAAGGCCATTCGCCTCTTGTCCGACAAGCTCAGCGACACGGCCATCATGGTTGCCGATGTGGGTCAGAACCAGTTCTGGGCTGCCAGGCATTTTGAGGACCTGCCGGGCAGGAAGTTCATGACATCCGGCGGCATGGGCACCATGGGCTATGGTCTTCCGGCCGCGATTGGTGCCAAGATTGCGGCCCCCGACAGGCAGGTGGTGGCGGTAGCCGGCGACGGTGGTTTCCAGATGAGCCTGTTTGAGCTGGGCACCATAGCTGCAAACCAGATTGGTCTTGTCATGGTCCTGTTCAACAATGCCAACCTGGGCATGGTCCGGGAGATGCAGAACCGGATGTTCGGAAACACCAGCCAGACGGCCCTGGAACGGAATCCCGACTTCGTCATGCTGGCAAAGGCCTACGGCATCGACGGGATACGCGTCCGAAACGATGACGAGCTTGAAGCGGCTTTCGAACAGGCATTGAGCCATAAGGGCCCCTTCCTTGTGGAATGCATGGTGGATCCTGATGAAAGCACGCTGTAATCCATAGAAGGAATACAAATCAATGCAATGACGATTATTGCATCAATGCGTAAGGGGAGATGAATGTGAACAGACATGTTCTTTCGGTACTGGTAGAAAACCAGTCAGGTGTATTAAGCCGGGTCTCCGGCCTGTTCAGCCGGAGGGGCTACAACATCGACAGCCTGTCGGTGGGTGTGACCGAGGATCCTGGCGTATCCCGCATGACCATCGTGGTCAGGGGGGACGACTACATCCTTGAGCAGATCAAAAAGCAACTCAACAAGCTGATTGATGTCATCAAGGTCATCGAGCTGGATCCGAAGCAGTCGGTCTTCAGGGAACTGATGCTGATCAAGGTGAATGCCAGGGAAAATTCACGTGCATCCATTATTGAGATCGTGGACATCTTCAGGGCCAGCGTCGTGGATGTGTCCAGCGAAACCCTCACAGTTGAATTGACCGGTGACGAGGACAAGATCGAAGCCTTCATCAACCTGATGAAACCCTATGGCATCCGCGAGATTGTCCGCACCGGCTTGACAGCCCTTGAAAGAGGCAGCAAGGAAATAAAAAGCTATAAGAAATACGAGGAGGAATAGTGTCATGGCAAAAATGTATTACGAAAAGGATTGCAATCTTTCCCTGCTTAACGGAAAAACAGTGGCTGTTATCGGTTACGGGAGCCAGGGCCATGCCCATGCCCTTAACCTCCACGATTCCGGCGTAGATGTGGTGGTCGGCCTGTATGAGGGAAGCAAATCATGGAAGCTGGCCGAGGAAGCCGGGCTCAAGGTGGCCGTAGCCGCCGAGGCAGCCAAGATGGCCGATATCATCATGATCCTCGTCAACGATGAAAAGCAGCCCAAGCTCTACAAGGAAAGCATTGAACCCAATCTCAGGCCCGGAAAGTCCCTTGTGTTTGCCCATGGGTTCAATATTCACTTCGGACAGATAGTGCCGCCTTCCGACGTGAACGTGTTCATGGTTGCCCCCAAGGGTCCCGGCCATACGGTCAGAAGCCAGTATGAGGAAGGCAAGGGCGTACCGTGCCTCATTGCCGTATACCAGGATGCCACCGGTAATGCGAAGGAACTGGCACTGGCTTATGCAGCCGGTATCGGCGGCGCCAGGGCAGGAATCCTGGAGACCACCTTCAAGGAAGAGACCGAGACCGACCTCTTCGGTGAACAGGCCGTACTCTGCGGCGGCGTTGTGGAGCTCATGAAGGCCGGCTTCGAAACCCTGGTTGAGGCGGGATACCAGCCCGAGAGCGCATACTTCGAATGCGTCCATGAGATGAAGCTGATCGTTGACCTCATCAACAAGGGCGGTTTTGAATTCATGAGATATTCCATCAGTGATACGGCCGAATACGGGGATTACATGACCGGTAAGCGCATCATCACTGAGGAAACCAGGAAGGAAATGAAGAAGGTCCTCACTGAAATTCAGGATGGAACCTTTGCCCGGAACTGGATCCTTGAAAATCAGGCTAACAGGCCCAACTTCAATGCCAGAAGGAGAATCGAGAAGGAGCACCTGGTCGAGAAAGTGGGAAGAGAGCTCAGAAAGATGATGAGCTGGAACAAGTAATGAGAAAAGGTTTCCTGGCGATGATGGTTCTTTCGTGACGGTCCGGTCATGAAAGGGAACAGTTCTTCGTGGCAGGGGCGGCTGCCCAGGGCATGCGGGCAACCGTGCAGGCATATGCAGACGCAGCAGTAAACAGGGAGCCTTAACTAGGTTAGCATCAGGAAGGAGAATGTGGCATGACGCGCAAGGTGGATATATTGGATTCGACGCTGAGAGACGGCGCGCAGGCTGAAGGGATATCTTTTTCAGTGGAGGACAAGATCAAGATTGTCAAGACACTGGATGAGCTGGGCGTTTCCTATATTGAAGCCGGAAATCCCGGTTCCAATCCCAAGGATATCGAATTTTTCAAAAGAATGCAGAGCATAGAACTGAAAAATGCCAGGCTTGCGGCTTTCGGCAGCACGAGAAGGCGCGATATCACCGTGGAGGAGGACAACAATGTCCAGTCCCTCCTGTCGGCCGGGACCCCTGTCATCGTCATATTCGGGAAGAGCTGGGATTTTCATGTGACCGACGTGATCAAAACGACCCTGGAAGAGAACCTGAATATGATCAGGGAGACCGTGGCCTTTTTCAAGAAAAGGAACAAGGAAGTTATCTTTGACGCGGAGCACTTCTACGACGGCTACAAGGCCAATCCCGAGTATGCCTTCAAAGCGCTCCAGGCGGCAGTGGAAGGCGGAGCCGACTGCCTGGTGCTCTGCGATACCAACGGCGGAAGCTTTCCGAACGAGGTTTATGAGATCACCAAGAAGGTAACAGAAACCTTCAAGGTAAAGATAGGGATCCATACCCATAATGACGGGGGAATGGCGGTTGCCAATTCCATTATGGCCGTGGAGGCCGGAGCATCCCATGTTCAGGGAACCTACCTGGGGTTCGGCGAGCGCTGCGGAAATGCCAACCTCTCCACCATCATCCCCAATCTGCAGCTTAAAAAGGGCATCCAATGCATCCCCAAGGACAAAATGGTGATGCTGACCCATGCAGCCAGGAAGATCGCCGAAATCGCAAACGTGACCATGAACGAGCGGGATCCCTATGTGGGCAACAGCGCCTTCGCCCATAAGGGCGGCATGCATATCGACGGCGTTGCCAAGGCCACCCGATCCTTTGAGCATGTGGATCCGGACCTGGTCGGCAACAAGCGGCGATTCCTGATGTCCGAGGTGGCAGGCAGACGCACCATCCTGGATAAGATTCGGGAAATCTGCCCAAGCGTTACCAAGGAGTCCAGCGAAACCGAGGCCATCATCAACCGTCTGAAGGAACTGGAGCACCAGGGCTATCAGTTTGAAGGCGCCGAAAGCACCTTTGAGCTGATCATCAGAAAGCAGCTGGGCAAGTACCGTCCGTTCTTTGAACTGGAATCCTTCAAGCTGATCACTGAGCAGCCCACACAGTCTAGGCCAAGCGCCTCCGCCCTGATCAAGGTGAAGGTTGACGGCAAAGCGGAGATCACGGCGGCTGAGGGCGACGGTCCGGTGCACGCGCTGGACAGGGCGCTGCGCAAGGCCCTGGAGGTCTTTTATCCCGAGCTCTCGTCGGTTCACCTCACCGACTTCAAGGTGCGCGTGATCGATTCCAAGTCGGCAACGGCAGCAAAGGTACGCGTGCTCATTGAATCCACCGACGGGGAAACGGTATGGACTACCGTGGGCGTTTCCACCGACATCATCGAGGCCAGCTGGATTGCGCTTGTAGACTCCATTGAATACAAACTGATTAAAGATCTTGAAAAGAAAATTCGTGTGTACTTATAAGGAGGCAGTTGGGAATTATGGGTATGACGATGACGCAGAAGATACTTGCCGCACATGCGGGTCTGGACCGCGTTGAGGCCGGACAGCTGATTGAAGCGAATCTGGACCTGGTGTTGGGTAATGACATTACATCTCCCGTGGCCATACGGGAATTCGAGAAGATGGGTGCCAACAAGGTTTTTCACAAGTCCAAGGTAGCCCTGGTGCCCGATCACTTTACCCCCAACAAGGATATCAAAGCGGCTGAACAGTGTAAGTGTGTAAGAGAATTCGCAAAAAAGATGGAAGTGGAGAACTATTTTGAAGTAGGCGAGATGGGTATTGAGCACTGTCTCCTGCCCGAGAAGGGGCTGGTGGTGCCCGGAGATCTGGTCATAGGCGCCGACTCCCATACCTGTACCTACGGCGCTCTCGGCGCATTCTCCACCGGCGTGGGCAGCACCGACATGGCTGCCGGCATGGCTACCGGAAAATGCTGGTTCAAAGTTCCTTCGGCCATCAAGTTTGTGCTGAAGGGCAAGCCCCAGGGTTGGGTAAGCGGAAAGGATATCATCCTACATATCATCGGCATGATCGGTGTGGACGGCGCCCTGTACAAATCCATGGAGTTCGTGGGCGACGGCATTCAGCACATCTCCATGGACGGGCGTTTCACCATGGCCAACATGGCCATTGAGGCTGGCGCCAAGAACGGCATTTTCATCGTGGACGAGAAGACCATTGAGTATGTCCTGAACCATTCCAGCAAGTCATGGACGGTCTATGAACCCGATGCGGATGCCGAATACGACGAGGTCTATGAGATCGATCTTTCCAAGATCCGTCCCACAGTGGCCTTCCCGCATCTTCCCGACAATACCCGGACCATCGACGAGGTAGGGGATGTGGAGATCGACCAGGTGGTTATCGGATCCTGCACCAACGGACGCATGGAAGATCTGAGGGTGGCCGCCAAGATACTCAAGGGCAGGAAGGTCAAGAAGGGTGTTCGTGTGATTGTGTTCCCCGGCACCCAGAAGATCTATCTGGATGCCCTGAAAGAAGGCATCATCGAGCAGCTGATTGAGGCTGGCGCCGTGGTCTCCACGCCCACCTGTGGTCCCTGCCTGGGCGGTCACATGGGCATTCTGGCAAAGGGCGAGCGGGCTGTAGCCACAACCAACAGGAACTTTGTGGGCAGAATGGGCCATACCGAGTCCGAGGTCTATCTGGCCAGCCCGGCAGTGGCAGCCGCATCAGCCGTTACAGGAAAAATCACCGATCCGGACACTCTGTTGAAAGCCGATTAAGGAGGGGTATTATGAAAGCTAAGGGTAGAGTCTTCAGATACAACAACAATGTGGATACGGACGTCATCATTCCGGCCCGTTACCTGAATACTTCCGATCCCAAGGAACTGGCCGCCCACTGCATGGAGGACATCGATCCGGATTTCGTGAAGAACGTGAAGCCGGGCGATATCATTGTGGCCGACAGGAACTTCGGCTGCGGTTCCTCCCGTGAGCATGCCCCCATTGCCATCAAGGCTTCCGGGGTGTCCTGCGTGATCGCGTCCACCTTCGCCAGGATTTTTTACAGGAACGCCATCAATATCGGCCTTCCCATCCTGGAATGCGAGCAGGCGGTAAAGGGAATCGAAGCGGGGGATGAGGTGGAGGTTGATTTCGATACCGGAATCATCCGCAACCTGACCAAGGGTACCACCTTCAAGGCCCGTCCTTTCCCGGAATTCATGAAGAAGATCATGGCTGCAGACGGCCTGGTCAACTATATCCGCACCAAGAATGCGGGGGATGGTTCTCCGTCCTGAGCCTTTGGGTATGGGTAAATCAATCATGACTTTGCTGATGGCAGGACCATCCCTGCCATCAACCAAGAAGAAGGAGAATGGTAGGATATGAATTACAAGATCGCTGTGTTGCCGGGTGATGGTATCGGCCCGGAAGTCATAGAACAAACCCTTTTGGTTCTGGAGAAAGTTGGGCAGAAGTTCGGCCACAGCTTCCAGTGCCAGAAGCTGCTGGCCGGCGGATGTGCCATTGATGCCACCGGAAGCCCGCTGCCCGAGGAAACCCTTGAGGCTTGCAAAAAGAGCGATGCAGTCCTTTTGGGTGCGGTGGGAGGTCCCAAATGGGATAACCTGCCGGGAGACAAGCGGCCTGAGGCCGGGCTCCTGGGCCTTCGGGGCGGACTTGGGCTCTTTGCCAACCTAAGGCCGGCCCTGTTGAACAAAGAACTGCGTGACGCATGCCCCTTAAGGCCCGATATCATCGGAGAGAGCCTGGATATCATGGTAGTACGGGAATTGACCGGCGGCATCTATTTCGGAGCGCGCGGAAGACGCGACGGCAAGATGGGCCAGGAGGCCTATGATACCGAGACTTACAGTGTGGGCGAGGTGGAGCGCATTGCCCGTCTGGCCTTTGAAATCGCAAGGCAAAGAAGCAAAAAGGTTACCAGCGTGGACAAGGCCAATGTGCTGGAAAGCTCGCGGCTCTGGCGTGAAGTGGTGACCAGGGTGGCCAGGGATTACCCGGATATCACCCTGGAACACATGTATGTGGACAATGCCGCCATGCAGCTGGTGAGAAATCCCAAGCAGTTTGACGTGATTGTAACGACCAACATGTTCGGCGATATCCTGTCGGACGAGGCCAGCATGATTACCGGTTCCATCGGTATGCTGCCGTCAGCCAGCCTGGGTGAGGGAGCCTTCGGGCTGTACGAGCCCATCCATGGATCGGCGCCCGATATCGCGGGCCAGGACAAGGCCAATCCCCTGGCCACCATTCTGTCAGCGGCCATGATGCTCCGGTATACCATGAAGCTGGAGGAGGAAGCCAGGGCCATTGAGGCGGCGGTGAACCAGGTACTGGAGGAAGGCTACAGGACCGGCGATATCATGAGTCCCGGCAAGAAACTGGTGGGTACTTCTGAAATGGGCAGGCTGGTGGTTGAGCGTATCTGACAAGGTAAACGGCGGGGACAGGACTTTTCCGCCTGGAGAGGTCCGTCCCCGATAATATCCATAGAGAGGTAGAATGCTATGAGAAGTGATATCGTCAAGAAAGGTGTTGAAAGGGCTCCTCACCGGTCCCTGTTCAAGGCCATGGGATATACCGATGAAGAGATCAACCGCCCATTGATTGGCGTTGTCAACGCCAAGAGCGAAATCGTGCCCGGACACATCGGGCTGGACACCATTGCCGAAGCGGTGAAAGCCGGTATCCGCGCCGCAGGGGGAACACCCTTTGAGTTTCCTGCCATCGGTGTTTGTGACGGAATCGCCATGGGACATGCCGGCATGCATTATTCGCTGGCTTCCCGTGAACTCATCGCCGATTCCATCGAATCCATGGTCATGGCCCATGGATTTGACGGGCTTGTGCTGATACCCAACTGTGACAAGATCGTGCCGGGCATGCTGATGGCGGCGGCCAGGCTTAATATCCCGGCCATCGTGGTCAGCGGAGGTCCCATGCTGGCCGGAAGGGCAGGGCAAACGGGCATCAGCCTGACCGACATGTTCGAGGCGGTGGGCGCCGTCAGCGCCGGAAAGATGACCGAAGAAGAACTCGCCGAGTATGAGAACAGCGCCTGTCCCAGCTGCGGTTCCTGCTCAGGCATGTTTACCGCCAACAGCATGAACTGTCTGACCGAAGCATTGGGCATGGCTTTGCCCGGAAACGGCACCATCCCGGCTGTCATGGCTGAGCGGGTTCGCCTGGCCAAGATGACCGGGTTCCAGATCATGGAGCTTGTGAAGGCAGATATCAAGCCGAGGGATATCCTGACCCCGGAGGCTTTCGCAAATGCTCTGGCCGTGGACATGGCGCTTGGATGTAGCACCAACAGCATGCTCCATCTTCCGGCCATCGCCTATGAGGCAGGCGTTACCTTCAACCTGGAGATGGCCAACGCGATCAGTGAGAGAACGCCGAATCTTTGCAAGCTGGCTCCGGCCGGCCGGCACTTTGTGGAGGATCTCCATGCTGCAGGCGGCGTTTGCGCGGTGATGAAGGAACTGTCCAAAAAGAACCTGATCAACCTGAACCTCATGACCGTTACCGGAAAGACCGTTGGAGAAAATCTGGACGGCGTTCAGAACAGGAACCCCGAGGTCATCAGATCCATAGAAAATCCATACAGCTCCACAGGTGGCATCGCTGTCCTGAAAGGCAATATCGCTCCCAACGGCTGCGTGGTGAAGCGCAGCGCCGTGGCGGAGAACATGCTGGTCCATGAAGGCCCCGCCCGGGTATTTGACTCGGAGGACGATTGTATCAGGGCCATCCTCTCGGGGACCATCAAAAAGGGTGAGGTTGTGGTCATCCGTTATGAAGGACCCAAGGGAGGCCCCGGTATGAGGGAAATGCTCATGCCCACATCAGCGCTGGCAGGCATGGGCCTGGATGCCGACGTGGCCCTGATCACCGACGGACGGTTCAGCGGCGCCACCCGGGGTGCCAGTATCGGGCACGTCTCTCCCGAAGCGGCGGAGGGCGGTCCCATTGCGCTGGTCCAGAATGGGGATATCATCGCTATAGATATGAACCGATACACCATCACCCTGAAGGTTTCGGAGGAAGTCCTGGCCGAAAGGCGCAAGAACTGGGTATGCCCGCCTCCGAAGGTACAGGGCGGCTATCTGGCCCGTTATGCCAGGATGGTCTCCTCTGCCGATGAGGGAGCGGTTCTGAAGTATAAATAGGGAAGCGCTATCAGAAATCAACGCTTCTGGCTGCCTTCCGGACGGAGGATGACAATTGAGTTGGAATGAGGTGTTATCATGCAATTGACGGGTGCTGACATACTGCTGGAATGTTTACTGGAACAAGGTGTGGATACCATCTTCGGATTCCCCGGAGGAGCGGTTTTGAATATTTATGACTCCTTGTACAAGTACCGGGACAGGATCAGGCATTACCTCACGTCCCACGAACAGGGCGCGGCCCATGCGGCCGACGGCTATGCCCGCGTGACGGGGAAGGTGGGCGTATGCCTGGCCACATCCGGGCCCGGGGCAACCAACCTGGTGACCGGCATCGCCACCGCCTACATGGACTCGGTGCCGGTGGTGGCCATCACAGGCAATGTGCCCCTGAACCTCCTTGGCAAGGACAGCTTCCAGGAAGTGGATATCACGGGCATTACCATGCCCATCACCAAGCATAATTTCATTGTCAAGGATGTCAACGACCTGGCCGATATCGTCAGGCGCGCCTTCTACATCGCCCAGGAGGGAAGGCCGGGGCCCGTGCTGATCGACATACCCAAGGATATCACCGCCCAAAAGGCGGAGTATACGCCTGCTCCGAAGCGGGAGGTTCCCAGGAGGACGGAATACATATCCGAAAAGGCGCTGGCTCATGCCATCGACCTGATCAGGAGCAGTTCCAAGCCCCTGATCTATGCAGGCGGCGGCGTGATAGCCTCCGACGCGGCCCAGGAGCTTCTGGAATTTGCCGAAAAGATCAATGCGCCTGTGACCCTCAGCCTGATGGGGATGGGCGGCTTCCCGGCAACCCATCCCAACTATACCGGCATGATAGGCATGCATGGAACCAAGACTTCCAACATGGCTGCCACCCAGTGCGATCTGCTTATCGCCATAGGCGCACGGTTCAGTGATCGCGTGGTAAGCAAAGTGGAGCGCTTTGCGCCTCATGCCCGGATTCTCCATATTGATATTGACGAGGCTGAGGTCAACAAAAACGTCCGCACCAGCAGGTTCATCATCGGTGATGTGCGTGAGGTGCTGCGCGCGCTGAATAAGCGGCTGGAGAGGGTTGAAAGAAGGGAATGGATGGATTACATCCAGGATATGAAAGCGAAATATCCTCTCGGCAGCAACGGCAAAGACATACTCACCCCCCAATACATCCTGGAAAAGATCTATGAGCTGACGGGAGGCGACGCCATTGTGGCCACCGAAGTTGGCCAGCACCAGATCTGGACGGCCCAGTATTACAAGTTCACCAGGCCCAGGACCTTTGTTTCCTCCGGTGGTCTGGGTACCATGGGCTTTGGCCTTGGCGCTTCGATCGGAGCCCAGGTGGGTGCGCCCGGCAAGCGTGTATTCAATATCGCCGGTGACGGCAGCTTCAGGATGAATATGAATGAGCTGGCTACCGCGGTGGAATACAACCTGCCCATCATCGAGGTCATCATGAACAACCATGCCCTGGGTATGGTGCGTCAGTGGCAGAACCTGTTCTATGATTCCCGTTATTCACAGACCACCCTGGACAGGTGTACCGACTTCGTCAAGCTGGCCGAGGCCTTCGGTGCGGTGGGCTACAACCTAACAAGGAAAGAAGATGTGGAAGAGACCATTAAAAAAGCCATGGCCCAAAACCGTCCTGTGGTGATCAATTGTGAGATAGACCGGGATCTCAAGGTGTATCCGATGGTTCCGCCCGGAGCGCCCATCGATGAAGTGATCATGGATATGGGTGATTAAGTTCCGATACCATTCACACGCATCCCAACAGGAAGGCCGGAACGGTTCATCGGTTCCCAGCCGGGAGCCGGACCGTATACCCGGCCTTTTCCATATTCCATTTATTTAAATTTGTCAAGACTTTAACATCTGGAAACTTGGCGTAAAATATTGATTATAAGACCGATCCCCCAATTACCATACATCTATGGAGGTGCTTCGATGAAAAAATGTGCGGGTTGCCAGCATGAAAACCAGGATACTAACGCATTCTGCAGCAATTGCGGTGCGCCGCTTGACAACGCGGTGGAGCCCGAATCACCCAAACCGGCCGGAAAGTCTTTTTCCAAAGCCAGAATCATCGCTGTTGTTGCTGCCATTTTTTTTGGCCATTGTCATCAAAGCCATTGCCGTCTCCGCCAATCCGGCCATGAGACTGCTTAAGGGCTTGGATCGCCTCGGCAAGATGGATGCTTTTACGGTCACAAGTACCCTTTCGGTCAACTACAAGGGCGATGACGATGACCTGAAACTTATCAACCAGGCCGGCGCCAGTCTGAAAACTGCCGTAAATCTGGACAAGATGCTCGCGGAAGTAACCGGAACCCTTTCCTATGACAAGAAGAAAACCGTGGCTGAAATCACGGCGGGATTGGGCGAAAAAGAGGTCTATTTCGCACTGCCCAAGCTTTATGACAAGACTTTTACCTACAGGCTGGACAAGCAAGTGCGGGCGTACATATCCGAGATTCAGGTACTGCTCAAGTACCTCAGGGAAGCAGACGTCCAGTATGACAGGGGCAAGTATGCGAAAGCCATTGCGGAAGTCCTGGATGATGATATCAAGGGCTCCCCGGGCAAAGTGATGCTGACACTGGACGGCGACAGGCTTTTGGATATCTTTGCGGAAATCTTTGAGGTAGCGGCTGATGACGAAGTGTTGATGAAGTCCCTCAGGAAGAATGCCAAAAACGCCATCGAAAAAATCCTGAAGGACAAGCATGAGTTTGAACTTCTCTTTGACGTGGAAGATCTGGAATATGTGCTGGAATACCTCCAGGATGATGACGATTTCGAAATTGCCTATATGTACATCGTCAGAGAGATGAAGGATAGTTTCAGATACCTGTCCAGGAGTTTCAAATATTATGCAGACGATATACCGGAGCTTGACGTGACCATCGACTTTGGGCTGCTCTCAAGCAATATCAGGGGCATAAGTATTGCCATGGAAATAGAGGATTCCGGTGAGACCGTCGTGCTTTCCCTGGATTCAGAAATCAGCCGCAAGGCCTCAATCGGCAAAATCAACACAAAGAGTACCGTGGATATTGAAGACCTGATGGATGATCCGGCAGAACTCGAGGACATCGCCGAAACCGTCCTTAAAAACCTGGCAAAGAACATCAAAAGCAACAAGAAGCTTGTAAATGCCATCGATGATCTGACCGGAATGGATGTGGATGACCTGATGGATCTGCTGATGGATGAAATCTTTTAGATTTCGGGCTTCATGGTCCCAATAACATAGAGCTTCTATCACGTAAAGGACGTCTGACATTTACTGCCGGACGTCTTATGCTTTACATAAGAATGTAGGGTATGCCAGCGAGGATTGGCACAAGGCCATTCCCAGCGGGAACTGGCTTTATTCCATAAGAATCGGATAAAACTGCTAATTAAAGGTAATGTTATATATACGGCCAACAATTACATGCAGATGGCGGCTCATTTTATATAGCATTGGTAAGGGTTTTATGCTAAAATGCTAATGGCTTTTTGATCCAAGACGCAGCAACAGCTATACCACTATCAGCACTTTTATGCGTTGTATCAATCTTAGTTTTAACCGGGGGAATTCTTTATGTGGAGAATCATCTTGGACGCATTGCCAAGCCTTTTGGGCGGACTGGCCCTCTTCATTTTCGGCATGAATTTCATGGGTGAAGGTCTTCAAAAGGCAGCAGGCGAGAAAATGCGCCACATTCTGAAGATACTGACCAAAAATCCACTCATCGGCATTCTGGTGGGCATGATCGTAACCACCGTCATCCAGAGCAGCAGCGCCACAACCGTCATGGTGGTCGGATTCGTCAGCGCCGGCCTCATGAGCCTGCGCCAGGCCATCGGGGTTATCTTTGGTGCCAACATCGGTACAACCATCACAGCCTGGCTGGTTTCCATCAAACTCAACGAGTTCGCGTTTCACATTCTTGCAATTGGTTTTATCGTCTTTTTCTTCTCGAAAAATCAGCGCATCAAGTTCATCGGGCAAATCTTCTTCGGATTCGGCATGCTGTTTGTGGGCCTTAACATCATGAGCGGCGCCATGAAACCATTGGCCGGGAGCGTTGAAATCCAGAATCTGATGGCCAGCGTCAGCAATAACCGGATCCTGGGTGTAACCATCGGCACTGTCATTACTGCCATTGTGCAAAGCAGCAGCGCCGTTATTGCGGTTATCCAGAAACTGGCCCTTGCCGCGACACCCGACGGGTTGCCCCTGATTTCCCTGACAGCGGCCATACCCCTCGTGCTGGGAAGCAACATCGGTACGACGATTACCGCTGTACTGGCATCTATCGGCGCAAGCCTTAACGCCAAGCGCGCGGCCCTGATCCATGTCCTGTTCAATCTGTTCGGTTCCATCCTGTTCCTCTTCCTCGTGCCCCAGGCAGCCTGGGCTGTGGAGCGGATCATGGGGAACGTTACTCCTGATAACATGGATGTGGCTATCGCCAATTTCCATACCATCTTTAATCTGACGAATACCATTATCATGCTTCCGTTGATTTCCGTGCTGGAGAAAGCAGTGTGCAGGATTTACAAAGGTGATGGGCTTGTGTTGGAAACCTCCCTTGCCAATATCGATCCCAAGGTTTTCGGCACGCCGTCCATCGCCATGAACCTGGCGGTTAACGAGCTCAAGCAGATGAGCAAGTTTGTGCAGGGCATGGTCAGAAGTGCCAGGCAATCCATTGTTGCTTCGGATTTAACAGCTGTGGAAGAGACCTCGAGACTGGAAGATATCGTGGACATGCTGAGACGGGAAGTGGTGGACTTCCTGTCCAGGATACTGACCCACAGCCTTACCCCGGGCCAGTCCGTGCGCCTGACGGGGCTGATGCGCATTGCCCATGATATCGAAAAAATGGGGGATAACTGCAAGGATATCAGTGAGATAGCCCAGAATATGATCAACGCCAGGATTGCCTTCTCCGAAGCGGCCATCGGCGAAATCAACGAGGCTTTCCTGGATATTGAGCAGATTACGGCGGATATGCGCAAAGCCCTTGAGGACGGAGATATTGAGGCGGCAAAAAATGTGCTCAGACTGGAAGCTCGGTTTGACGAACGGGAAAGGACCCTCAGGGAAAGACATATCGAACGGCTGAACAAGGGAGAGTGCAAACCGGCCGCAGCCATCAACTTCCTTGAGCTGATCCATTATATCGAACGCATAACGGACAGCTGCAAGAACGTTGCCGAGGCGGTTATGGATGATTTGAGCCATAAGCTGTTCAGCGAACATGACACAAAACAGATTCCTGCTGGAAAACACGCTTAAGGAATGGCTTTGCCCAGTGTTCCGGGTAATAAATACAACGGCGTTACAGGTTGCTGTTTGCAGACTGATGCTTTTCGGCAGAAATGGGATATTTCCGAGGCTTGCTGGATAAAGTTTATTAAATGTATAATAAATGTGCTTTTACTAATATGTGGAGGAAAACGCTATGGGAAGGCTGTTTGGAACCGATGGTGTCAGGGGAGTCGCCAATACCGAATTAACCTGTGAACTGGCCTTCAAGCTGGGAAAGGCCGGCGCCTACGTCCTTTCAGGGGAGAAGGCGCATAAACCCAGAATCCTTGTGGGAAAGGATACCAGGCGTTCCGGTGACATGCTGGAGAGCGCCCTTGTGGCAGGCATTTGCTCTGCCGGTGCCCAGGTATACCTTGCCGGCGTCATTCCCACTCCGGCAGTGGCCTGCCTGGTGAGAAAACACGGCTTTGACGCGGGTATCGTCATTTCGGCCTCCCACAACCCGGCCGAGTTCAACGGCATCAAGTTCTTCAACTCGGAAGGCTACAAGCTGCCGGATGAGACAGAGGAAAGGATCGAACGCATCATCCTGGATCAGGCCGAGGAGATCCCCAATCCTGTCGGCGATCAGGTAGGGTCGGTACATATCCTGAAAACGGCCGTTGAAGATTATGTCAGCTATGCCGTTCAGACCATACAGACAGACCTGTCGGGGCTGAAAATCGCCCTGGATTGCGCCAACGGCGCCGCAAGCGTCACGTCCCCCATGGCCATCAGCAGGCTGGGCGCTGAAACGCTTGTGATCAACAACACGCCCGACGGTATGAACATCAACAAGGATTGCGGCTCAACCCATCTGGACATGCTGAAGAAGTTCACCGTGGAGAACAAGTGCCACCTGGGCCTGGCCTTTGACGGCGATGCGGACCGGGTTCTGGCCGTGGATGAAACTGGACGGCTGGTGGACGGCGATCATATGATGGCCATCATCGGCCTGGATATGAAGAAGAAAGGGATGCTGGCCCACAATACCATCGTGGCCACCGTCATGAGTAACATGGGCTTTGACGAGATGGCCAGGAATAACGGGCTGAACATTGTCAAGGCGCCTGTGGGTGACCGCTATGTCCTGGAGAAGATGCTGGAAGGAGGCTTCGTACTTGGCGGTGAGCAGTCCGGACATGTGATCATGACCAGGTACAACACCACGGGAGATGGTCTGCTGACAGCCATCATGCTGCTTTCCGTGCTCAAGGAATCGGGCAAGAGCCTGTCGGAGCTGAACGCCATCATGAAGGATTATCCGCAGGTTCTGAGGAACGCCAGGGTCAGCAATGCCAAGAAATACAGCTACAGGGACGATCCCGTCATTGCGGAGCATTGCAGCCGGCTGGAAGAGGCCTTCAAGGGCGAGGGCCGGGTGCTGATCCGCCCGTCGGGAACCGAGCCACTGGTCAGGGTTATGATCGAAGGCAAGGACCAGGACTACATTACCCAAAAGGCGGAGGAACTGGTCAGGATCATTGAGAAACGGCTAGGATAACGCCTTGCCGTGGACAGCCGGTTCATCATACAATGGCATAAAGAAATGCTGAATGGATTCTGTCGGGAAGAAGGTTAGAAGTCTCAAAACAGAGCTACAAGCGCCTGGACAAGGTGAGCATAGTTTATTTCAGCAAATTGCCCCTTGTCGACGATGCAATCAGCCACAACCCGATTTATACTGCTTTTGATGATTGGTGTATTTTTGATTTTTCAAATTGGATATTATTGCTGTACTTAATTGCAGCCAGAGGGCTTTTAAATCGTCTGCGGGAGGAAGATTCATTGGAAAAATTTTAGGCTGGTAAGGAGTCATACAAGTATTATATTGTACGCTACTTGATTAATGGGGGATTTGAATGTTTTTTGAAACCCAAAATTTCTATGTTGATTTAGTTAATAATAACGACCTAAATGAAGTCATTGAGATCTATAACTCTAATGAGCATTTTTTGGTAGCCCATATGGATAAGGAAAGAATAACAAAACAATGGATAACAGAAGAAATTGGTGAAGAATCCTATTTATCACTATTGATGATACACAATGATTTTAGGGGTAAAGGCTTTGGAAAACTAATCTTTCAGGGTTTTGAAGAATATGTAAAATCACTAAAAAGCAAGTGTATTAGAATAGATGTAGTTACTAATTATGATCATTCTGTACTTGATTTTTGGATTAAAAACGGAATCATAAAATTTAAAGATATAGAGTTAAATTGGGCAGGGAAGAGGTTACCTGCTGTTACAATGAAGAAGAACCTATAATTCTAATACTTATAATTCGGGTTAACTTGTTATGGGAGGGACAATTCGCCTACTCATTTTTTTCACCGAGCAACTGCAACGGTTCATGCCTCAGATTCATGGCAATACTGACCAGGGCATATAGCATGGTTACGGGAATAACCGAGGCGGAAATCAGGGCACCCCGCCAGATGCCTTCCATCGAGACAGACATCTTCACATTTGTGTCAGCCGTAGGTCTCCAGTTGCTGAACGATATGTCGAAGGATTCGTGGCTGTCCAGGGGTCTTTGCCTGATTAAATAATCGGTCAGTGCATCACCTGAAAAACTTCCGAAGATATATGCGATGATGACCACAAGCATGAGGCCTGCCAGCAGCGATACCGCGCAGAGCCTCTTGCTCATGCCCAGGGACCGTTCAATGGCGGTCCGCTTTTTTTGCTTACCGATAAAAAGATGGCAGAATAGCGTGACAACAAGCAGTGTTGCAACTATTCCCACGGCAAGCAAAATGACCGCCGTTTTCTTCATGGCTTCCAAGCCTTCTTTTATGCTCGAGTATCCGTTGTCGTAAAAGACTATTTTAAGGTTGGTGATGCCAAGCGCTCCCCACTTGGACAGGTATTCCTGTATATGCCCGTTGGGAATCTGGAAGGAAGTGGTGTAACCCTTCATGGGCCCCATGCCGATGAAGTTGTTTTCATCGCTGTTTTTGACTGATTTTTGGGGAATAACCACCGAATTGAATCCCATCTGGTATTCCTTGATATAGTTGTGTCTCGGGGCTTCAAAGATACCAACGATTCTGTATACGCTGTCTTCAAACGCAGAATAGCCTTCACCCCTGGCGTTTACCAGGTTATCCATGATAATAGGAATGGGGCTTTTAAACAACCTGCTCGATGAGGTGGAGTAATCTGCATAATACAGGGGCAAACGCAATTCGTCCCCCACTTGCAGGCGGTTGTTTGCTGCGAAAGTTTTGTCAACCAGACAGACCTTCTCACCACTTGCGTATTCCTCGGCAGTGATGTCGCGCCCCTGGACTATCCTTGCATCGCCGCTGTGGAAAGCCACAAGGAGTTTTGTGGCGTCAACCGGGACAACCGGTATGGCGTGTTTTATCCTGTCAAATCCCTCCATCACGGCCAGCCACCGCTTGCCCCTGGGAGTTTCATAAAAATTGTTTGTCACCTCATCCCATGGCTAGGATACGGGATGGGCATCCGGAATACGGTTGCCGTCTTTTGCATACTGGTACGATTGGGTGACTATGTAAGGAATATAGCTGAATTCTTCATAACCTTCGACTTTTGGCCCCGATATCAGGCAAGCGATATAGGTTTTTCCTTTATATAGCTTCCAGGGGGTATCGTAAATAGAATGATCCAGGATGATTACGTTATCATTATCATACAGCTTGCCGTACAGGACTCTCTTGACTCTTACAGGTATGGGATTTGTGGTTATACCGTCTTCCAACGGCTCAAATTCGATAATCGGGAACAATAAATCAAAACGGCTTTCATCATCGTGGTCAAAGTCGACGACATAATTGGGGTGGCTTGCGATATATACAGGCCTTTGTTCGGGCTTCATGATATAGCCTGCACCCTCTAAATCCAGTACCGATGCCGGAATTGCTTCACCGTATTCTATGTGGATGTCCCAGCCGTAACTAATGTATCCATGCAAAGTGTCTTTTCTCTCCGTTTCAGGTTCCATTACCACCGATATGGGTTTTTGTTCGACCGTGCCTATGGTTGTGAAATTTTTTTCAATAAGGCTGGTATTATTCCTGGCAATGAACCACAGGTTGAAGCCCAGAAGGAAAAACGCAACGGCCAGTGAGAGCAGCAAAACGAAGAAGAACGTTTTTACAGGCGTACGTATCAGTTGTCTGATACTGTTTGAAACAACCACGTCAGTTTCCCCCTTTTATGGGCGCTCACATTCGAGGACACCGTCGTTCATATAATAGATCCTGTCGGCCTGTGCAGCTACATCATGACTGTGGGTGACGACCACCACCGTGTAGCCGTGTTCATGAGCAAGGGTCTTAAGCAGGTTTACTATAATTCTTTCGTTGGTTGTATCCAGGTTTCCGGTGGGTTCATCGGCCAGCAGGATCTTTCCTCCGGCGGCCAATGCGCGCGCGATGGCTACGCGCTGCTGCTCACCGCCGCTTAGCATCTGCGGGAATTTGTGGTGCTTTGTTTCGTCAAGCCCAACTTCAGCCAACAACTCTATTGCTTTGATTCGAGCATCACGCCTTTTTGCTCCCTGGAGTTCCATGGGGTACATGACGTTTTCCAACACGGTTAGGAGCTGGAACAGGTTAAATGACTGGCAGATGACGGATGCATGGTATTTCCTGTACTTGTTCCGGTCGATTTCGGCCAGTGATTTTCCCTCGAACAGGATTTCACCCGATGTCGGCGTATCCAGGCCGGCCAGCAGGGAAAGGAAAGTGCTCTTTCCGCTTCCCGAGCGCCCCATGATGGCATAGAATTTTCCCTTTTCGAACGAACAGGTCACGTTCTTCAGGGCATCGACCTTCTGATACCTGCTCACATAGGAATAGCTGACGTTGTTGGCTGAAAGAACGGCTTCCATAATATTACCTCACGTTTCATTCTTGATGAGCCCGGTCATGGTATTGAGCCGGCTTACCCTTAGGGCGGCCGTGGAAATACCCATCATCAGGCTGGCAAAAAACAGCATGGAGTACAAGAACGTGTTTGCATTTAACCCGGTCCATGGGGCTGCGCACGCGTTTCCGATAAGGCACCCCGTAAGGCCAAGAATGGCGTATTCAATTATCATCGTGACAATACAGGCAGCAGGGCCGGTTCCCAGGGATCTCATGATTGCGATGTCAAGCCGCCTGTCCTGAATAAGAAGGTATGCTGCCGTATATCCTACCAGCGCGATAATGACAAACATTACCGGGGCAAAAGTATTCAATATTTTCAGGGTATCTTTCACACGGCTGGCTGACAAAATGAAGATTTGATCGTCTACAGAAAGGGAATCTCCTTTGGGGGTCGGCCTGCCATCAGGGCTTACGCCTTGCAGGTATTCCCTCATCTCAGCTTTAAACTCGTTGAGCCTTAGGGAATCGCTTACCGTAAAGGATGCAGAATCCAGATTAAAATCTTTGCCTGCCTGGATGTGCTTCTCCTCAGCCCAACCAAGAGGGCATAAGATGTCTATTCTTACAATATCACTCCCAGATGCGGAAATGGATAAAGTATAATATTTTTCGCAAATTCATAGAAGTCCAATAAAAATGACATGGACGTAACCGTTTGGTAGAATTAAGTTAGCACACAAAATACCAACCAAAGGAGGTTACGTACCATGTC
>Ga0116168_1001178_pt1 | contig 21073 bp, 8 predicted proteins | sample AD_UKC129_MetaG_FD_89795 | JGI IMG/M metagenome (GOLD analysis project Ga0116168, IMG submission 89795) | Active sludge microbial communities of municipal wastewater-treating anaerobic digesters from Canada - AD_UKC129_MetaG | ecosystem: Engineered > Bioreactor > Anaerobic > Digestate | place...
CTGGCTGGCCGTGAGGCGAAAGCACTTGATGCAACGACCAAAACTGATATGAACTCAACCACCTCAGGGTGGCTGGTTTTGAACCGCCCACAAGTGGCTGGTTTTGAACTGCCCGGTGACAACAAATGGGGGAGCGCAACCTGGGTTGGGGTTGAAATCTTTGCTGCCGTGTAACCAGGGTAGCCCCGCGTAGCGAAGCTACCCTGGGCTTTGTGACGGAATGCCTTTGGGATTCGGTTGCGTTCCGGAACGACTGCAAAAAATCAGTCCTGTGTCGTCAGCACAAGTTGTCCACATCCAACTTTTTCCTGTTTGGCATAGTCTCAAGAATTCTCATCCGCCCCGATAGCACGCTACCGGGCGGACCGTCCAGTCCTGGACTGTCGAGGGCGAGGCTCCTTATGACATAGCCATTCACTTTCGCAAATCCCGGCGTCGGAGTATTTGTTGTCTGCCCGATTGTTCCGATCCACAAGACCCTATAGGCTTAACACGATGGTGGTTTTCGACACCATCGTCTCCCCGAGCAACACAGCGACCGTGCACACAGGATCGCGCCCATCCTCTCCTTCCCACGCCACGGTCACACGCACATGTTCATCGGCGATGCGTGCATCACCCGGAACTGTTCCAAATGGCAAACTGCCCGGCATCCAGTGTTGCGCCACTGCTGGAACGCCGGGGGTGAGCTTGAATCTGGGCATGGCGACGACCTGCTCGACAACTTTGCCATGCTGCTTGTTCAACCTTGATACGACCACCTGAAGCTCGCGTAAATCGCCTCCTCGCTCTCCATTGAACGTCGCCTGAGTCGAGTAAGTGATCGCATGATGGCGGGCACAACCCGTCAGCAGAAGACCGAGGACCAGTGGAAGGCAAACGCGCATGAGCAATTGGCTGCTGAAACGCTCCAGGGAATGGAACTGATCCTTCATAGCCGATCCGGAAACGGGATGACGCTGATACACCAAACCGCGCATCTCAGTCCTTGTTCTCGCGAAAGAAAGCCGCCCTGCATCGCACAGGACGGCGTTTCTTAGTCTGGGCGGCTTTTGCCCCGCTCAGGCTTCAAAGGATCTTCCGCAACCGCAACTCTGCCGCGCGTTCGGATTCTGGATCTTGAACCCGCCTCCGGTCAGCGCGTCGTCGAAATCCACGGTCACGCCTCGCAGGTACTGCGCGCTGAACGGATCCACGACGACCGACGTGCCGTGCATCTCGGCTGACAAATCCCCGTCGCGTTTCTCGTCGAACGTCATCGAGTACTGCATCCCCGAGCACCCGCCCTTCTCCACGTAGAGACGCAGGATCTTGCCGGCATTCTCGGACTTCGAAAGAAGGGACCGGATTTCCTCCGCGGCACGTTCCGTCAGCCTGACGACCGGTTCTGTTGCGGCGCTGCTTTCCATACTACGCTTCGAAGCTAAGCGCACGGCGACGACGTGTCAAACGGCAGATATCCACAGCAATCACATCCCCGCCTGCTGTTGTTTGGCGCGGGCGTTGGCAATGCGGGTCTCCCACGTGGCCGCGGCGGACGGCAGAAGCCGCTGGAGTTCACGATAGATTTTCTCAACGGACTGCCACTGTTGCAGTCTTTCAGCCACAGCGGCGGCTTTGAGCCCGGCTTCCTTCACCCAGAGCAGGTCGGGGCGCTCGCCGTCGCGCAGTTCTCCTTCGAACACAAACACATCGAGATAATGCCCCAGCGCTTCCTTCAACAGCGCGGTCTGCTCGGCGCCGCTCTTCTTCTCGGCCTTGCGCTCGGCCACGAGGCCCAGGCCGATCCGCGCCTGGTGACGAATCGAAACGGTCGCGTTCGAGTGTGTGATGGCGCTCTCGTATGCCTTCAGCGCCTCGGCATAGTGCTCTTCACCGAACGCCCCGAGTTCGCGGAAACATTCGCCGATGCGAATGAGCGCGCGCGGGACGTGCGGTCCGGCGGGGTTCAGTTCAGCGGCCCGGCGAAACTGCTGGACGGCCTGGGTCAGTTGCCCCTGGCGATTCGTGTGCGCGGAGGCCAGGATCACGTAGGCGTCGCCGCTGGCAAACGCGGCTTCCACCTTGAGATGCCGCGGGCAGGCCGGCGCCTCCAGCATCTTGTCGAAGTAGGACACCGCGCCGCGGCAGTCGAGCCGGGCCATGGCCGACAGCCCCGCCCACATCTGCGCCTGGAACCCGAGCTCGCGCGAGATCTGCACTTTCTGATAGGCCTCCTCGGCGCGGACGAAATCGCCGTGGCTGAAGTGATAATTGCCGATCCAGAAATGGGCTTCGGCGGAAAGCTCGTTGGTGGGCCACCGCGCGACGAAATTCGTGAACAACGTCAGCGCCTCGGCTTCGCGTCCTGCCCGGGCGGTGTCCCAGGCGCGCGCGAAGTGGGCGCGCGGCAGTTCCGCGTGATTGGTGAACACCTGCATCCAGGTGTCGTAACTGGCAACGGCATTCTCCCAGTCGCCCTGCTCCTCGTAGGTCCGGGCAATGGCCAGGCGCACTTCGGGCAACAGCGCGCTGGACGGGAACAGTTGTTCGAACTCCTCGAACCGCGTGCGGGCGCGGGCGGGATCGCGCTGTTCCAGGTAACCCTCGCCCACCATCAGCAGCGAGCGGTCGCCGGCGAACCCGTTCGGATACCAGTCGAGTATCTTGCGCAGCGCGTCCTCGGCCGCCGCCATGTTGGTTTGCGCCAGCGCCGCCCGGACGCTCTGGTACAGCGCCAGTTCCACCAGGTCGCGCCGGCTGTCCGGCAGCTTTGTCCGCTGGTCGATTAACGATCGATACGCCTCGAGCGCCCCGGCGTGATCCTTCAGCATCAGCCGCGAATCGCCCACTTTGAACAACGCGACGGCCCGATCCTCAACGTCGTCCAGCCGCTTTTCCGCGGCAGCGAACGCATCGGCGCTCTCGGCATAGCGCCCTTGGGTCCACAGGCACCAGCCCTGCCCCAGGCGCGCCCGGCCATCGAGCGGGCTCGAGGGAAACGTTTTCAAGAGAGTCTCGAAATATTCTGCGGCCTGCGTCAGCACGTTGGTGTGAACGACGCCATTGGTCGCCACCGCCTGTTTGAGCGACAGCTCCCCCAGGGCCAGCAGCGCCATGTCCGCCGCGGGCTGATTGGAGTATTGATTCCAGAACGACAGCAGATTGGTAATCGCTTCCTGGACCCGGCCCTGGGCCAGCCGGATCTCGGCGATTTTCATCAGGGCGAAACGCAGCGTTTCGGGAGGCGCATTGGTTGGTTCGATGAGTTTCAGGGCCGAAACGGCTTCGTCAGGGAACCCCAGGCGTTCGAACGCCTCTGCCTGGAGAGCGCGGCTTTCGGCGCCGAGGCGCCCGCTGCCTGACACCGCCGCGAGCGAAACCAGATTTGTGCTGTTCAGCACGGCCTCCCTGTATTTGCCCTCCGACATGTACAGTCGGCATTCGAGGTAGGCGCGCCGCCAATCCAGCTCCGGCGGCATGATACGCGCGCGCGGGCGCAGCGCCTCCACGGCGGCGAGCACCTCGGAATGATTCGTCTGCGCCAGGTGCGCTTCGCCGAGCAGAAGATAGCCCAGCGCGACAGTTTCGTTGGTTTCGCCCGCCCGCAGTTGGAACGGGCTGCGCGGATTTGCGAGCACTTCGACGACGCGCGCCCAGTCCTCGCGCCGGGCATGGGCCGTGGCTTCACCGATGCACGCGTCGAGGCTGTGCGGCGACTCCGGGAACCGCAGGATCAGATCCGAAAACACCTTCGCTGCGGCGGGATAATTGGTGTTCTGAAAGTGGCCGTGCGCGATCCAGAACAGGTAATCATCCTCCCACTCGCCCGCGCGGTTGAGGTTCGTTTGCAGCAGGCTGATGCCTTCCACCAACTGGCCATTGGTAATGGCGGCCTCCGCCTGGTAGAAGATCGCTTCGGGCACGCGCGGTGAATCGGGAAAGTTCGTGACAAAGGCGGAGAAGTCCTGGGCCGCAAGTTCCCATTGGCCGAGCTGAAACTTCTTTGCCGCCGCCTCAAAGGCGCGTGTTTCCGCGTTGGCCGCTATCGCCGCGCGCTGTCCGCAGCCCAGAACCAGCAGCAGAAGCGCCATTCGAATCAGACACCGCATTCGCGAGTCACTGTACCCAAGCAACCCTTGCCGCGAAAAGGCCGAAGTTGCAGCCACGGCGGCTGAAACCTGGGCCGGGATCTGAAAGAAGTCCGAAACCCAGCGTTCCGTTGCCCGCAGCCAGAGAGGGCAGCGCTGCCCTCCGCGTCAGGCGGCTGACGCTCTCGATGCCTGTTCGAACAGCAATCGCGCCAGATACCGGCCGGTGTGGCTTTCCGGAACTTTCGCGACCTCCTCGGGCGGGCCCTGCGCAACAATGCGTCCGCCCCCTTCCCCGCCCTCGGGGCCCAGGTCCACAATCCAGTCGGCGGTCTTGATGACGTCAAGATTGTGCTCGATCACGAGCAGCGTGTTGCCCGAGGCACGCAGTTTGAACAACACCTCCAGGAGCTTCGCCACGTCGTGGAAATGCAGTCCGGTCGTGGGTTCGTCCAGGATGTAGAGCGTGCGTCCGGTGGACTTGCGGCTCAACTCGGCCGCCAGTTTCACGCGCTGCGCCTCGCCGCCGCTCAACGTGGTCCCGGGTTGACCCAGGCGGATGTAACCCAGCCCCACTTCCGCAAGCGTCAACAGCGGATCGTAAATCTGCGGCACGGCGCGGAAGAACGTGACGGCTTCGTCCACGGTCATGTCAAGAACGTCCGCGATGTTCTTGCCTTTGTAGGTGATTTCGAGGGTTTCGCGGTTGTAGCGCCGGCCACCGCACGCTTCGCACGTGACGTACACCGGCGGCAGGAAATGCATCTCAATCTTGATCAACCCGTCCCCTTCGCACTTCTCGCATCGGCCGCCTTTGACGTTGAAGCTGAAGCGCCCGGACTCGTATCCGCGGATGCGCGCAGCCGGCAGTCTAGAAAACAGATCGCGAATCGCGTTGAACATTCCCGTGTAGGTGGCGGGGTTGCTGCGGGGCGTTCGCCCGATCGGCGTCTGATCGATGACGATGACCTTGTCCAGGTTTTCAAACCCCTTCAACGCGCGATGGGCGCCGGGCCGTTCCCTGGATCCGAAAAACTTCCGGAACAGCGCCCGCCGGAGGATGTCATCCACCAGCGTGCTCTTGCCCGAACCACTGACGCCGGTGACGCAGGTGAGTGTTCCGAGCGGGACGCGAAAATCGATGTTCTTGAGATTGTTCTCGCGGGCGCCCAACACTTCGAGCCAGCCGCGCTCCGGAGAGGGTCGGTTGCGTTGCTTCGGAATGGGAATGCTCAGCTCGCCGCGAAGGTATCGTGCGGTGAGCGAGTGAGGATGCTCCAGCAGTTCCTCGAGCGTTCCGGCCGCGACGACTTCGCCCCCGCGCACGCCGGCGCCGGGCCCGAGGTCCAGGATGTAATCGGCGCTGCGGATCGTGTCGGCGTCGTGCTCGACCACGATCACCGAATTGCCAAGGTCGCGGAGACCGCGCAGGGTTTGCAGGAGCCGATCGTTGTCGCGCTGGTGCAGCCCGATGCTGGGCTCGTCGAGAATATAGAGCACGCCCACAAGTCCGGCGCCAATCTGGGTGGCGAGCCGGATGCGCTGGGCCTCGCCGCCGCTGAGCGTGCCGCTTTCCCGGTTCAACGTGAGATAGCCGAGACCCACGTTGCGAAGAAACCCAAGGCGCGCACGGATTTCCTTAATGATATCGCGCGCAATCCTCTCCTGAAACTCGGTCAGCTTCAAACCGGCGAAGAACTCGTCGGCGCGGTCCACGGAAAGGGCGCACACGTCCATGATCGAAAGCCCCGGGATGCGGGGGCCTCCCGGAATCGGCACGGTGGAAAGATCGCCCGCCCCGCTCGAGCCGTCGCCATCCTGCGGGGCCGGCGAGGATGATCCGGGCGTTCCGCCTCCGAGCGTCACGGCCAGAATTTCAGGCTTCAGCCTGCGGCCCTGGCAGGCGTCGCAGAACTGCGGGCTCATGAACGCCTTCAGGCGGTTGCGCGTGAATTCGCTTTCGCTCTCCTGGTAGAGCCGTTGCAGGTTCGGGATCACTCCTTCGAAGGGGCGCGAGACGGTGCTCATCTTTCCGGCGCGCCAGAAGTGGAACTGGACTTCTGTTTCGCCCGAGCCCCACATCAGGATCTTCTGGAAGTCGGGCGGCAGGTCTTTGTACGGCGTCTCGAGGCTCACCTTGTAGTGTTCGGCAACCGCCCGCAACATGCTCTTGTAGTAAACCACCATGCGCTTGCCCCCGCGCCGCCAGGGAAGCACCGCGCCCTGTTCGAGCGACTTCTCCGGATCGGGCACCACAAGACTTTCGTCGAAAACCATCTTTTGCCCGAGCCCGTGGCAGACCGGGCAGGCGCCGGTCGGCGCGTTGAAGGAAAAGTGTTTTGGGGTCAGGCGCTCGTAGCTCTTGCCGGTGGCCGGACTGAAATTGCGATTGGAATGAAGCGTTTCGATCCACGCGCCGGCTTCGGAACCCGATGCCGTCCCGCTGCCGCCCCGGCCATCCCGCGTCGGCGCCGGCGGCTGGTGCAGCACCAGCAACGTGCCCTCCCCCCATTTCAACGCCGTCTCCACCGAGTCGCTCAACCGGACACGAATCTTCTCATCGATCACCAGCCGGTCCACGACGACTTCGATTGTGTGGCGCGCCTTCGGATCCAGACGGACCCGGACATTGGCCTCCAGCTCGACGAAGGTTCCGTCCACGCGGGCACGAACAAATCCCTCGCGGGCGAGCCGTTCGATGACGTCGCGGAACTCGCCTTTCTGATCGCGGACCACGGGGGCCAGCAGCATCACCCGGCTGCGCACAGGCAGTGCCAGGATCTTGTCCACGATATCGCTGGTGCTCTGGGTGACGATGGGCACGCCGGTCTCGGGGCAATACGGCTGGCCCACGTGCGCATAGAGCAGGCGCAGGTAATCGTAGATCTCGGTGGTGGTGGCGATGATCGATCGCGGGCTCGATCCGGAACTGCGCTGCTCGATCGCGATGGCGGGCGACAGTCCTTCGATGAAGTCCACGTCGGGCTTCTGCATCTGGTCGAGAAACTGACGGGCATACGTGGAGAGCGACTCGACGTATTTGCGTTGGCCTTCGGCGTAGATGGTGTCGAACGCGAGCGACGACTTGCCGGATCCGCTGAGGCCGGTGATAACGACGAGTTTGTCGCGGGGGATGTTCAGCGTGAGGTTCTTGAGGTTATGCTCACGCGCTCCGCCGATCCTGATGAATTCTTTGCTCACAACCGCCGATTTGTTGAATGAAACAAACGGAAACCTTAGCGAGGAATCGTCCGGATGCAAAGGAAGTGTTTTTCAGAGGGGGCGCTCCGCCAGACAAACGCCAGGGACGCGGCATTCACGCCTCACGGTGCGCATGCGTACCTACATGCGAATCCCACCGGACACCTGCACTCGGATGCGAAGCGACCTGAAGCGCCCCGGATGCAGGTGCTACTCACCATCGTCGCGCTCCGCGCGTTGGCACAACGCCCGCGTCAATCGCAAATCGCAAATCCCCGGCCTACTCCGGCAGCCATTGTCGCACACGGTAGAATCGCGTGCCGCCGAGGCTGCCGCTCTGGGTGCTATCGTCCAGGAACCAGAAGTATCCGTTGGTCGATGTGATCACGTTCGTGAACGAGTTCCACAGAGGCGGAGGAGGCGTCAGGGACGCCGTCCACTGCGGCTGATACATTGCCGTGATGCCGCCAGTCCACTCCAACAGATAACCGTTGGTCACGGCGGTGACGGTCAGGTCCGGCGACGGTTCGGGAACGCCGGTCAGCGCCAGTCCCTCCGCCACCCGGAAGAATCGGTATGGCGACGGCAGGCTGATGCAGTACGTCAGCGACTCATCCATCGGCCCGGCGGTGATCGTCGGCGAAACAGTATGCCAGTTCGACAGCGTCAGCTCTTCGATGCCCTGGATGTAGTAATGCACGCCCGGCAGGGCTTCCCAGGTCAGACAGAGGCTGTTGCTGGTCGTGACGACGTTCGTGACCGAGAAGGGCCTCCCTGTTACCGGCCACTCGGACGCCTTGATGGAGTAAGCCACTTCCCCGCCCGAGATATTCACCGCGGTCAGATACCATTCACCCGCGGTCAAGGCCACCGGCGTGGAGTTGGTCACCACCACGATCAACTCGTCGTTCAGCGCGGGATTGGCGCTGATGTAATCGAAAACGGACAGGCTGGGAGGAGGCGCGCCGGCGCGCGCGACGAGCGTCATGTCGCCCGTCGGGAAATTGATCTCGAACTGGGCGCGGGCAGCCGTGGGTGAAACGACGAAGCGATAGAAGTCGCTGCTGCCGCCATCGGAACCCGAGTTGGTATTGGCGTAGGGGATCATGTTCGTGAGCGTGATGATCCCGCGGATGAAATTCACTTCGAGCGCGTAAGTGACATTGGTCGGGCTCGAGCAGGGGTTCTCGACGAGGAGATAGTAGCGCGAACCCGGGATGAGCTGAGGGTCGTCGGTGGTGGTGAGCGTGGCCTCGCCTCCCAGAGACGGCGCGGGCTGGATCAGGAGCGAGGCGCCGTTTACCTCGGGGGCGTCCTGGTTGAACCAGACGTTGACTCCCGGCGGTGTGGCGAACAACAGGCGGTTCACCGCCTGCTCGGCCCAAAGCGGCACATCGACGAAGTACTTCGCGACCTGGCAGGGCGCGAGTGTGTTGGTCACAGCAACGCCATCGTGTAGCTCGACCACATCGAGATTGGTCTCCAGGATGAAGCGCAGCTCCCAGCTCGTGATCTGCGGGACGGGGTTGGTGGCGCCGGCGCGGCGGTCCCAGACTTCGAGCCGCCACTCGCCGAACGCGCTGTCGCCGACCACCGCGCGGAGGGATTCCTCGGGGAGGACGAAATCCTCCGTGGGAAGTTGATCCAGCGAGAAGGAATCCAGGAGCATGCCCGGAGCCAGTCCTGTAATGCGCAGCGGCATCGGACTGCTGGTCGGGAAGAACACGGCCTGGAAGGTCGACCACTGCCCGTTATCGCCGTAAATGACCTGAGAATCGGCTCCCAGAGACACCTCCGCCTTGGCGAGGTTGAGGGGTGCCGGAGCTGCGGGATCGAACTTGCCCGCATTCGTGCGACTGTAGATGGCGTGGATTTCCGCTCCGGAGAGAGCGCGTCGATAGAGCGACACCTCGTCCAGAATGCCATTCATGAATTCCTCTCCGTCCGGGTGGGTTGAACCGATGAGCAAATCCACGGTGTTGAATGTGTTCGCGAGGTTGCCTTGCATGACAAGGGATCGCACCAGCTGGCCGTTCAGGTGGACGCCGACTCGAACGTTGGACGGTCCGACCTGTTGATACACCGCGGCGATGTGATGGAACCTGCCGCTCTCGGGGATGGTCGGATGGCGAACGGTTTCGAAAACGCCTTCGCCGGGATCGCTGCCACTGGCAGGGTAACTCGCGAATGGATCGCCGTAGTAGGCCCCCAGGCCCGGCGGCGATTGGAGCAGATTGATTCCATAGTTGCAGGGTTCGCCGGCGAACGGACGCTTGCCGATAAGCCCCATGACCGCCGACGGTCCCACGTCATTTCGAAACCACATCTCCCACGTCAACCCGTTGGAAAGATTCAACGAAGCGTTGTGCGGCACCCGCACATAGCTGGAGCCGTTAAACTGGAATCCCTGTCCCACAACTCCGTCAGAAAACGCGACGCCACCGACCATCGACCCGGAATTCCCGCCAACATTGTCGAACGGAGTCTGCTCGCCCCGCCACCAACTGACAATATCCGGGCCGCGGTAGTTGAAGCTCACACGATAGCGGCGGCCCGGGGTCACCTCGAGATCCCGGAAAATCGTCCCGTCGGCCAGCGCCAGGAACTGGTTCCCGGCGTCCGCCGTCACTGGATCGTTGACTACGCTCACGCGATTGCTGAGCACATCCCAGCCGGCGCCCGGAATGACGCCTGTGCTCAAATAGTCTCCGGGCGCCGTCGATTCGAAATCACTGGTCAGACTGTTCGTGCCGGGGATCACACTGTTCATCCCGAACTTGATCGGCAGACCAGCGGAGTTGGTGTTCTCTGTAAACACGAAGTAGGAGGCATCCACTGTCAGGGCGGTGAACCTGTTGGTCCACGCGCTCTCCGGGACGGCGTCGCCCCCCTGATTCATGACCACCTGAAGGTCCGTCGCGGCGCCCGGCCCGTAGTTCACCAGGAACTGGCCCGCGCCCGCCACCGGCCCGGCGGAGAAGATGTTCTCGCCCTCATAAAACACATCAATGGTGTCCGGGTCTCCGCCATGGTCGTAATCGATCAGCAGCACGCCGGTGTTCGCGCCCGCCGGAACGTCGATGGTGTCCGTTCCGTTCCCGATCCACAGGAAGTCCGCGAGATTGGTATTCAGCGTCACATGACCCAGGTCCGCCCAGTCGGGCCCGCCCCGATTCTCGAACAGCAGGATCCGTTTTCCAGACGGACTGATCAGCGTTATGGCCAGATCAGACACCCGCGGATGCGCAATCGCGACTCCCACCTCGGCCCGGATGATGCGCTCCCGGTTCGTGACCTGGATGCTCGAATAACTCACCGCATCGTCCAGAATCGGCGTCGGCAAAATGGTCCGGTGAATCAATGGCGTCACGCCTTGAGGATCGGTCTCGATCCTGATCCAGATCCGCACGCGCTGCGAAGTCTCGTTCGGGTTGTACACCCCGATGAAATACCGGCCGGCCTGCAGCGGCGGAAAACTGGACCGATCGATCGTCAGGCAAGCGCCCCTGATCGGAATTGGGAGCGTGTGATCGTATTCCGTCAGGGTGGGCAGCTCGCCGCGCCGGACATACAACTGCAACGGAAGAGGGATATCGGACTCATTCTCTACGCAAATCGTCATGTTCGCCCCCTCAGGCGGCACGTCTGCCGATGTGTACGCGAATGAATTCGGCGGCACATCAAGCAGAACACCGTCCCCGAACACCTCCGGTTCGATGCGCAACCAGACGCTGTCCACGCGGCCGGTGCTGCCGATCGAATTATCGACCATGGTCAGCATCCACAGCCCCTCGGCGCGTTCGCCGATAAACCCGGTAAGACTACCCGGCCCGTCCGTACGCTGGAACGGCGGCTCGTTGGGAATGTCCCCTTCCCCGTTGTCCTCATAGATGTAGGTCCAGTTCGTCACGCATTGGCCCGGGTTGTCGGGATCTTCAACGCACGAATGGTTGTTCAGAACCACCGTCTGCTGGTTGTGCGTTAATGCGCCGAACAGGTTCAAAATGTTTTCGTGAGTGATCGTATTCGTCACAACGACACGGCGAACGGTGGTCGGCTGCAGCGCGATGGCCATGACCATGGCGCCGCCGGGCTGGTCGGGAGGCCCTTCGGGAATGACCGCCGGCACATTGATGCCACGCACGTGCTGCACTCCGTTCGAATCGGTAGTGCTGAAGGGCAACTCGCTGAACACGCCGAAGAAGGCGTATTCGGCCGCCTGCTGGTCCTGCGAGTGAATGCCGATGTAATAGGCTCCCGGCTGGGCGTTGGTGTAGGTGACCATCTCGGTGCCGAGGCGCCCGAGGGACTTGTCGGCTGCTTCGAGCACCGCCGGATCCAGGTCGAGCAGCCGCGCGTCCGTCGAAACGTACATGTCGATGTCCGCTTCGAGCCGCGACGCTTCTTCGGACAAATCGTAATTGGTCACCCCCATGCGCGGCAGAGACAGTGTGGGCGGAAGGAATGTCACAAACGCGGCGTTGGTGAACGCCATCGTGTTGCTGAGCACATAGAAATGCCATTGATTGGTGACACCCAGTTCGATGACGCCGTTCGTGCCGGCCGTTCCCCAGAGCGTGTTCGAACCCAGCGGAATTCTTTGGCCGCCGATCAAAGGCGAGTTCGCTCCCACATGCTGGTTCAGCAACAGGCCGCCGGTGATGTTATTGGTCACCTCGGCGAACTGGTTGGTCATGGCCGTCACATTCGGACGGTTCAAGGCGAGCTCAGTCAGCGACGTCGTCATGCTGATGGCGTCGTCCACGGTGCCGTCGCCGCTCGAAACCACCAGCGCGAAATCCTGCACGACGTTGTCCGGGTGATCCGGAACGGCGTTGACGTTCACGGCGCGCCCGATGACCGAGATGCTGTACTCCGTCCCGACGACGGCGCTGGAGATGTAAACGTTCTCGACGTTATTGACGTTGTCCGGCGGCGTGTTCGTGTCCCATGCGAACGTGAACGAGCTGCCGGGCGGGAAGTCATTGCCGAGGTAGATCTCGCCGGTGGTGAGATTGGTCACGACGAGGTCGAGATCGTTGACGAGCTTGATGCCGGCGACGGGGTTGCCGGGCGGATCGGTCCACACGAGGGTCACGCGCAGCGGCTGGTTGGTTGCATCGCCGTTCAGGCGGATGTTGAACGTGCGCTGCTCGCCCGTTGCGACGGCGTTGGTGGGGCTCTGTTCGAAAACCAGCATGGGCGCCGCCCCGGCGGGCGCGCCGATGGTGCCGGCCCAGCCGGCGGGGAGGCTGTTGGTCAGGCTGGGCAGGCCCCAACCCTGATCGTTCAATTCCTTGCGCACTTCGAGGTTGTAGTCCGCGTTGACGGTCCGGGCGCCGTTGATCAGCAGCGCCTTCAACAGCGCTGGGCTCGGGCGGCGCTGCAGCTGGTTCGTGAAGTAATCGCTGATCAACGCCAGCATTCCGGCCACGTCCGCCGCCGACATGCTCGTGCCCGTCTCGTAACGATAGAACGGGCCGAGAGAATCGTTCATGTCTTTGAGGACCTCGAAGTAATTGCCGTTGTCATTGGTTGTGGCAAAGATCGTGGTGACCTGATACCGCACCGCCAGGTTCGTTGGATTGTAAATCCCGTAGAAATGGATGGCCGGCAACGGGCCGTATTGATCGTTGCCGCCGCCGGGTTGAATGGTCAGTTCGTTGGTGCCCACCGCTCCGAACTGGGTCAGCGTGGGGAAACTGGTGCGCCGATACAGAATCGGCAGATCGACGTCCGGGTGAATCGCCTCGGCGCGGATCGTGACCGGGCCCACGGTGTTGAACGGAAGCAGGAGGGGAAAGTTCTGCAAACGTTCGCCGAGGACGACCTCGATGCGGGTGTTCCGGTGGACATTGGTGGGGTTGTAGTACGCCGCCTGATCCCACTGATCCTTGCGCGTCGTGGAAACGACAAAGACCCCCGGCGCGACCACGTCCGGTTTGAACCGGCCGAAATCGCCCTCGACCTGCACGCCCACGTTGCCGCGGGATGAGAAGTGCGCCACCTGGTTGTCTGTATCTGTCCACGACAGCCACTCGGCGGTTATGTTGGTGCCTCCGCCCGGCTGAATGCGTTCGACCTCGTTCGTGATTCCCCGCAACTGCTCCACCGCGCCCACAGTGATCACGTTCTTCGCCGTGGCCGGGGAGAGAATCGTTCCCTCGGTGCGGCCCACGCCATCGGTGGTGCCATTGCCCGAGTTGCCGGCCGGAAAGACATACGCCAGCGGCTGCGATCCGGTCATGTCGGGAAGCGAATCTCTTACCGCGGCGTCGAAGCTGGCCGCGGCGATATCGTAGTCGCTGTTGTCGTAATTCCAGCCGTTGACGGAGATCCAGGCATTGGTAAGCGCGGCGTTGCGCTGTATTTCAAAATCGGTCAATTCAACGATGGCGTTGCTGTGCGAAAACGGAAACACCAGTTGGCTGTAAATCCGGCTCAGGTGCGCCATGCCGCGGAACTGCGTGTTCGTTCCCGGCATGATCGAACCGCTGGCATTCGTAACGGTCATGGATTCAGCGCCATTGCCCCCGATAATGCCCGCCATGTGCGTGCCGTGGCCGTTTGTGTCCTGAAGGCTGGCGGTGAAGTCGCCGAACACGCGGCCTGCAAGCGCGGGATGCCCGGCGTCCACACCCGTGTCGTTCAGGCTCACGATCACATTTTGCCCGGTGAGATTGAGGTAGTTGGTTTCAACAATCGAATCGACCGCAACGCCGATCTTCGCGCGGCTCAGGTCGTTCGCCGGTTTGCGCGGCGAGGCCAGCCCGACGTTCTGCACCCCCCCAAGGCCCGCGAGCGCGGTCAGCCCGTTTCGAGGCGGCTTCACAAACAACACCGGACCGAACGGCGAACGGTCTTCGCGGAGCACCTGAAAACCGTTGTCAGCCAGTTGCTGCTCGGTCTCGGCGCGGCTGCTTTCAAAAAGCACGACGCTCAGAAACGCATCCTCAGGCAGCGGACGATCTTCGCGGACCATCGCCAGGAGCCGCCAATCGAGCTTGTAATACGGCTCGAACGGCAGCACGGCCCGAACCGACGGCATTGCCGACAACTGCCGCGCCGTATCGGCCGACGCGCGCACGAGAGCCGCGTTGTTGGGAATGTAGGCAACCCATTCGGCACCAGCCCCACGGAGTTGCGCCCGGAAATAATCGGTCATCAGACCTCGCGCCTGGACGATATACGCGCCGGGATCGTTGGTGGCTTTGAGCGACTCGGGAATCCCCAGGTTCAGCGGAAGGCTGGTATCGATCAGCGCATTGGCGAGCAGAATGCCCGAGTCCCTGCGCGAGAGCTGGCCGGCCGTGAGGGTGGTGTTGCTCACGCGATACTGAATCCGGAGATCCTTCGGCGAATCCGTCTCCGCCGGCTCGTCGGTTTCCACGGCCGGAGTGACCGGCGCGGCCGTCGCCGGAACCACCGTGGACTGCCGCGCCGCAGGAAACTCAGTCTCGAGCGCAGAAGTCGCGCGTTTCTCGTCCTCGATGCGTTCTCCCCATTGCCAGAAACAGATCGCACCCAGAAAGCACAACAGGCTCACCAAAGCCCATATCAGAGGTCGCCAGCGCATAAACGTCGGGTCATTCAATCACATTCCAAGCCGCATTTTGAACGGCGGTTCTGCGGTCGCAATAGAGTCTTGCCCCTCCGCAGGCGCAGCCTCCTGCTCCTGCGCGCGGGAAAAGTCGGGAAGACGTTCGCACTTCGAGGTTCATCATTCCAAACCTGCGCCTTAATCCGGGGGCAGCAGATTGAACTGTTCGATCACAACGCGCGGCGTGCTGTTGGTCCAGTTCAATCCCTCCACGCGCACAACCGCCCTGATGGCCGCCTCGGCCGTGGGCACATAATTGGTGCACAATTGGAAAAAGTTCTGCGTCGTAATCACCGAGCCTTCGGCGGGACGCAACCGCTGCCCGTAGGCATACACGAGGAATCGCGGCGCGTGATCCAGGGTCAGCAGAGACATGATCTGCTGCGGAATCCGCTCGTAAACCTTGTCGTTCACAAACGGCGGAACCGCGCCTTGCAGGTTCAGGAACGGCGAACGGTCGGTCAGCTCCGGCGTGGCGAGCACGTCGCCCACGTGCGCGAACTGCCTGAACGGAAACTCGTTCTCCCCGGTGAACCGGTTCGTTGAGGCGCGCGTGGCGTTGATGCCGTCGACAATCAGCTTGACGGCGGGATGAGCGGCGGCCGGTTCGATAACCGTCCATTCGCCGGTCGCGGCGTTGGTGGTGACGACGACCCCGCTCAGGACAGCCGACCACGCGGCCAGGCCGGATTGATTGACGGACAGCTGCCCCCGGGTGGCATTCTCATGGGGCGCGGCGGTGAAGACGTCGAACAGCAGACGGTCGCTTGCCGGCCGGGCGTTCCAGGCGTCGAACGGATTGCGATTGCCGGACCAGGGTTGCCATGTTCCGTTGGTTTCGGTGACCGATTTGAGATAGATCGTCTGCCAGGGTGTGCCGCGATGAACCTGGCCGAGCCAGCCGATGTTGGCCAGCTTGGTGGTCGGAAAATCCCAGTCGTCCGAGCGGGTGACCCAGGGATCCTTGACCGCCGGGTTGAACCGGGTCGGAACTTTTGTTTCGGCGGGATTCTCCGGATTCCCGCCCCACGGCCGGTAGTGGTCGCTCAGGGCATTGCGTCCGGACAACCGGCGCATCGGCGAGCGCGTGTCCGTGTCCCACTCCACCCGATCCACGTTCACAAGGAGATCGGTGAGGTCTTCAACGGTGTAGTGGACCAGGGGGTCGTTGGCCTCCCAGCGAACGTATTGCCGGAATGTGCGCGTGGGGTTGAATGGCGTCTCAAACTGGCAATCGGCAGGGCTGGTTGAATTCGCATTGTCAAACAACCGGTTGACGAATCTGGGGATGCTGCTTTCGCGGTCGTCCGTGGTGGAATTGTAACTCCGCCAGAACCCTTCGCTGACCATCACCGGCAGGCCCATGGAGATGGCGATCTGGTTCATGATGCCGTAGGTCGGCATCGTGACGTCATCCGTCATGGGCGCGTTGTTGGGATTATTGATGCGGTTGGTGCACCACAGGATGCCGGGATCCGGATTGGCGCTGCCCGGCATTCCCGTGTTGCACGGCGCGCCGCCCCGCGCAGTGGCGATCAAATCCAGCGGCTCTTCAGTGGAGTCAAGGTTCACGTAATCGATGATGCGCTGCGCTTTGCGATCATAGAGCAGGAACCGCACCTGCGAACGCAACCCAAGCTGCCATCGCGGAATCGGAAAACGGTTGGGCGGGTCCCAGTCGGCAGTCCCGACGAAACTGCCGTTCCATCCGGAAGGCGTGGCTGCCGGCACCTGCTGATAGGCGGCGTACGAAAGGATGTTGTAATTGGTGACCAGCGGCACGATGAACGAACTGCCCGATTGCGGCGTGTAGCCGGCCCAACTGTACGCGGGAATCGTCATCCCCAGCCGGGACTGCACGAACCGGTGAGACATCGGGGCCAGACCCCCTACGGGAAGCCGGTAGAAGGCCACACCGAGCTCGTTGCTGACAACGACGTTCACATCCGCGACGGCGTACAGCTCGAGGTTCCCCGGGTATGCCACCGAGTAGGAATTCCATGCCTGAAGACCGAAGGCGTTTGAAAGGGACAACGCATAGATCTGGTTCGTCGAGTGAATCGGTTGACCGGGCAATCGCTGGAAGCGCAGCTTGCGGGTGACCCTGATCGTGTTCTCCAGGACGAACTTGTTGAAGTTCGGAAAACCCTTCTTCGCGCCGATCACCAGCGGAATGCCGGCCACCATGGGCTCTTCTGCAAGCGGGATACTGACATTCGTAGCCCCGATGAGCGGCAGATTGGTGCGGCTGGATTCCAACGAGAGATCAATCATCAGGTTGACATTCGTCGTCATGAGATTGATCACCATCTGATTGGTGACCTTCGTCAACGGCACATACCCTGTGATGAAGACGTTGTTGTTCGCGTCGCGCCGGAAAATCGGTCTGAACACAGGGGGAGCGGAGAGGTTCGCAGTCAGGGCTTCTCGATGCGGCGAGTTGGCCTCTCCACTGGCGGCGTAGATGTTCGCCGCCACCTGGAGCAACCGGTGCACCGCCGGAGTGTAGCCGCGAATGTCGTTCGTGATCGCGTTCCCCTCGGAGTCAACCCCCGGCACACGAATGGATACCGGGATGTTGGTCAGGGTAAACGGCTCGGTCATCCCGTGCGTCGCGACAAACGCGCCCGGATTCTCCCGGAACCAGGTGGTCGTGTTGGTCCGGATCAACCGGTCGGCGGCACTGTTGAAGAACTGCCCGGGATCCCAGGGCTGCAACTGCGTTTCGAGGTTCGCCACCACCCTGCCCGCGTCGTCCACATTCCTGTAATTGACGTTGATCTTTTCCGTTTCCGGCACGGACTCGGTCCCGAGCTGGGATAGCAGCCGGTAGTACGTCTCCCGATCGTACGAACTGAGGCTGTAGGTAGTCGCCTGGTAGAGCCGCTCCACAAATCCGGAGGGCTGCCCCGTCAACGCCAGCTTGCGCCGGTCGAAGAAGTCCTGGCTGGTAAAAAGATGCTGTGGATAATCCGCGCCCGCCCATGGCAACCCGACGTCGTCGTTGTCCGGCACCGGCGCAAGGCCGGTGTGAAGCGGACCGTCGGAATACAGATCCACCAGGTCGCTGCTGAGAAGCGGAGGGTTGGCAAACATCAGACTGGCGCTGTTCAACAACTCGTAGGCTCCCCGATAGCGGTAGCGGACAAAGGCGAGGGCATCGTTGAAAGCGATTCCAAGATTGGGCTGCGCAAGGTTGAACGGCCGGTTGTACGTGTAATCATTGAGCGTCCAGACATTCGAGTTCAGATCCGTCAGGAACGCCGCCAGGTTGATCTCCCACGTGCCAACCCCCTGGTTTCTGAAATATCCGTCCGTCCCGGGATCCAGCGAGAGATTGAGCGTCTGATTGTGAATGCGGTTCACATCCAGCGTCCTGCTGATCGGCACGGCAAAGAAGGCGTAGCGCGCGATAAAACGATTGTTTCCGGAATGCGGCCGGTCCGGGTATTCCAGAATACCCACCCACTCGGGGTCGCCGATGTGCCAGACGAGATTCGTGCCGACGGGCTGGCCCTGGGCGTCAAGCTCGGGGAAAAAGCCCGTGCGATCGTGAACGCCGTTGCGATTCAAATCGAGATAGTATCGGAACTCATTGGTCCCGTAGAGCGGGTGCGGCAGATAAACCGGCGGCCGCGGATCATAGAGCAGGTTCAGCAGATTCTGACGGGATTGATCCAGGTTCAGCGGGGCGTTGTTCAGCGTGTACTCGAAGTTCACGTTCGTGGGATGGTTCAGCCCCGGATTGAAGCCCACCGGGTTGATGAAGTTGGTGGACACCATCGTGTCGAACAACTGGGCGTTCGTGAAAGCCAGCATGGCCGCCATCACGCGCGCCGCGAAACTCTCCACTGCCGTATCGGCCGCCATTTCCGCAATCTTCTGGTCCGTGTGCGTGCTGACCGCGCCGCGGTTGCGCTGGCTCAGGACGAGAAACGCCACGGCCAGGAACGTGATGATGGAGAGCAGGATCAGCGTGATGATAAGCGCCACGCCGCGCTCCCGGCCCCTCGGAGCGCACCGCTGGCCCGGTTCCGCGCCCGCCCCGATGGTCCCGATCTCACAATGCATCTTCATTGGTAAGCCGCGAAATCAACGTTGCGAATAGGGATGCGCTGTCGGAAGACATGCACCCGCCCGATCTGCTGCTGGAGATAGTTCCGCCGCGCCGTGTCGTTGCCGCCGGGAAGCACCGGTATGGCCTGGTAGCGCTCCAGCGCCTGCCGTTCCAGCACTCCGATTTCCACCTCGACAAACGCCGGCACCGCCCGCTCGTAAAACTGCGACACCGCCACCTCCCCCTGGACAGGGAACCCGGACAGAGTCACGGAACGGCGGATCGGCGTATCGGTGCCGAAATCGAACGGGTTTATCCAGAACCCGTTCGTGTCGTAGACGCGGACCCGGAAATGAACCACACCCTCGAGGACGCGCGCCAGATTCGCCATGCCCCTCCGGCCGAGCCTGGAAAGGTCATAATCCCGAACGAGCAGGGACGGATGCTCGTCCTGCAACTGCCTTTCGAAGCGATACAGGGTCCCGACCGGTCCGGCCATGGCTGCGATGGAATTCGTGATCTGGGTCCGTACGAAGTACCCGACGCCGCTCCAGTTGCGGTTTTCACGGACCATGAAGAACACGTCGTTCAGGACATTGGTCCGAAGCCCCGGCTGCGGGATGAGAGACGCGTTGTAGGCGTTGAACAGTTCCACCGAAAAGTTCGGCGCATTGCTCAGGCGCGGATAACCGAACGGGGCGATCTGCCCCATGTCGCGGACGATCAGCTCGGTGGTCATGCGCCCGTTCTCAAGCACATCCGTCTGGCTCATGCCCAGGCGGAACGCGCGCTGGGTCTGGTTGAACATGGCCATCAACCCGAGGATGATTACCGACATGAGAGCGGCTACAACCAGCACTTCCACGAGCGAAAACGCGCGGGCGGCGCGTCCGGCAACGGACCTCATCAGCTTGCCTGGGTGTAACGCATTCACATTGAGACGTGCTGGAAACGAAAACGACCGGGGCGGTAGAAATACAGAATCTCCTGCGGCTGCTGCCCCACGGGCCCGACGAATGGCTCCAGGCTGCCGCTCACCAATACTCGGTAGGTCTGCCGCTTGTTGCCGACGGTGGTCGGAAAGACCGGCCACCGGAACGTCAACCGCAGTTCATGGGCGTTGCCTTGAAGGTTTCGCACCACCGCCAGATCGTCGTTCTCGCCCGCATGAACCGGCATGGGCGTGTTCTCCACAATCATTCGATAGACAAAAGCGTTGTTCAGCGCCTCGGGATGGTTCTGCGGCGCTTTCTCGTTCATCCCGCCGCTCATCGACCGGACGTGCGCCACGATGTAGTTGCTCTGAGCGCCGCCATCCACGGGCATCCACTTGGGCCGGCTGAGAAGACCGATGATCTGCTCCGCGCTGGTGAGAGGGACGCCACCGTCCGCAACTTCATCGGCTTTTCTATAAACATCGACTCCCGAGTTCACTATGGAGTTCGTGCTGGAGTTGTAAACGGTCCAGAAGTTCGTGATCACCAGCACATAATTCGTCAGATCGTAATACCCGAACGAGCCGTTGCGGATGGCGTCCACCCAAACGGTCGCTTCCTGGTTGATGATGGTTTCCTCCCGGTTGTCCCGCTGGACGTTCATCCCCGTGGGCAGGACGCCGATGATGGCCACAAGCGCGAACCCGATGATCGCCAGGCACAGCGCGATCTCGATCATAGTGAACCCGGAACGCGCGCCGCGTCGAGAAGCCCGGTCTGGAATGCAAATGTTCATTGCGCCGCGCGTTTGATGAGACGCGCCCGGCCGGTGAGCGCATCGATCTCGATGAATTGATACGTGCGAATCCGGGTGCCCGGAGGCACGTCCTCCTCGATCCAGGGTCCCTCGAGCAAGGCCAGTCCCGTCTGCCGGTCAACCGAATGCGCGATCCGCGCGTGGGCCACAGGAATGTACTCCGCGGGTCGGATCGTAATCGGCTCGGGATCGCTCTCAAACCTGGTGAGCTGACCTAGATAATTGAACGCAATGTACGGCACCAACGGGTACGGCGGGCGAGTCTCGGCGCGCGGAAACGGCAAGCGATCGGTCACGAAAAACCCGGCGATCCGTATTCCGGCGGTGCCCGCGGCGTTCGTCGGCGCGAAGACGTCCTGATCCGGCGGCTGAAACTTCTCCAGTCCCACAAAC
>Ga0116168_1001179_pt1 | contig 21068 bp, 14 predicted proteins | sample AD_UKC129_MetaG_FD_89795 | JGI IMG/M metagenome (GOLD analysis project Ga0116168, IMG submission 89795) | Active sludge microbial communities of municipal wastewater-treating anaerobic digesters from Canada - AD_UKC129_MetaG | ecosystem: Engineered > Bioreactor > Anaerobic > Digestate | place...
GAGACGTTCCTAAAATACAAAGGAGAACTCCTGGCACTTAAACTCCCAGGGATGACAGGATGGGGTGAACCGCCAGGAGACGTTATGGTCGTTGAAAAGAATGGCGAAAAATACATTATTATACCTGGTCTGATGTTTGGGAACGTCTTCATCGGCCCAGAGCCACAGAGAGGATGGGAGGCCGATGCGGCCAACCTTTATCATAGTACAGTTGTCCCACCACCACACTGCTACCTTGCATGGTATGCATGGATAAACACAGTCTTTGAGGCAAATGCACAGATACATGTTGGAAGGCATGCAACTTATGAATGGACACCAAGAAAACAGTACGCTCTTGCCTCATTCGATTACCCGGACATATGTATTGGCGACACACCATCACTATACATCTACATAATGGACGGCGTTGGAGAGGGTATGCAAGCAAAAAGAAGAGGACTTGCAGTAATCATAGACCACCTGACACCACCATTCACACAGACAAAACTCTACGGCGACTTACAGGAACTTGCAGGCCTCATCATAAATTATGAAAAAACACCTGAAGGAAACCCAATGAGAGAAGAGTATGCAAAACAGATCCGTGAAACAATAATAAAAACAGCCATCTACAAAGACATGAACATAGATCCAAACAACATCACAGATGAAGACATCGACAAAATACACGATTATCTCCTAGACATCAAGCGTACATTGATGCCTTATGGCCTTCATACATTCAGTTTAAATTGGACATCTGATGAGATAGCCCTTATGGTCTCGACGATGCTATCACCAGACAGCGACGTTGACCCATCCCTCCAAAAGCTCGTGAGCACAGCAATGGGCTGGGATTTCAAAAATCTCACCTTCGACCAGGCAGAACAGGTGAACGACATATGCATAAACATGATCAAAGATCTTCTCAACGGAAAATCTATAGCAGCAATCCTTGAGAATGTTACAGACCTATCCCTCAAAAAAGCCCTCCAGGACAAACTATCAGTGGCAGTGGAATACATTGCATTGCTAAAAGAGAGCCCAACAAAGGAAATGGACGCCCTAATCGAAGGTCTATCAGGAAGGTTCATATCACCAGCCAAAGGAGGAGACCCTGTCAGAGCACCCTATGCACTCCCAACCGGGCGAAACTTCTATGCACAAGACGACAACACATTACCAACAAAAACAGCATGGGACCTTGGTAAAAGACTCGCAGACATGGCCCTTGCACAGCTTGACACCATCCCCGAGAAGATGGCTGCTGTAGTATGGTGCGTTGAAACAGCAAGAGACGACGGTGCAATGGCCTCATTTGTTCTAAGAATGTTAGGTGTTCAGCCAAAACCCGATGACAAGACTTGGCTCAAAGGAGGAAAATTATCATACATTACCCCAACAAACCTCACAGACCTCCTAAATGACTTGAACAAGATGAGGAATAGTATTGGACTCCAGAACGTCACATCAAGGCCAAGAATTGACGTGATAACCACAACAAGCGGTCTTTTCAGAGATTTATTCCCAAACTTGCTTGCAAAAATGGACATAGCCTACAGGGTTGCACTGGGAGCATCCTACTCAAAGATAGTTGAGGCATATCCACAATTTAAAGATCAGTTGGACCTTGCACTTGATCCACTGATCACAGGAAAGTTCCCACAGGCAAAATCAATGGAAGCCCTTCTCAAAGTTATAGACAAAGGCGACCCAATTGAATTGAATTACGTTGCAAAACATTGGATAGAACTTGTGCAGAGGGGCTATGATGGAGACGCAGCAATAACAAGGATATTCGCCCCACCAGTAGGAGACTATGGCGCTGGAGTTAACCATGGGGTTGAACAAGCATGGACATGGAACAACAGAGAAGAACTGGCAGACATTTACCTTAGAAGAATGAGTCATGCATACTCCAACACACAATGGGGCATTTCGCAAAGAAACCTCTTTGAAGACCTCCTTAAAGGAGTGACAGTAACATACCATAGTAGAAGCACAAACCTTTATGGAGTTATCGACAATGACGACTACTACGATTACTATGGTGGACTATCAATGGCAATCGAAAAAGTGAACAATGGAAGAGCACCATCACTAAATGTCCTTTACTATGCAAACCCAGCTAATCCAGAGGTCCTTTCATTACAGCAGTTCATGAGAAAGGAGATGAGAACACGCTATTTCAACCCCGCGTGGATCCAGGGAATGATGAAAGAAGGTTACAGTGGTGCAAGGGCAATTTCAAACAAGTTCGTCTCATACCTATGGGGCTGGCAAGTTACAACTCCCCAACTCGTACATAACTATGAGTGGAATGAAATTACTGACATTTACATCAGAGACAAATACAATCTTGGAGTTACAAAATGGTTGTCTACAGGTAACAACGCCTATGCAATGATCAGCATAACAGGAACACTCCTAACAGCAGCTCATAAAGGCTTTTGGCATGCTGATGAGGGAACACTCAGGTTGGTGGCTAACACTTGGGCTAAGCTAGTTGCAGGGTATGGTGTTTCTTGTTGTGACTGTAGCTGTGGTAATATTGCTATGATGCAGTGGGCTATGGGTTATGTGGATCCTAACCTTTTAGGTCAGGTAAAAGCGAAAATTTACGGCGCTACAAAGAATGCTGCCTTCGCACCAGGACAACCAGGTGTGCCTGGCGCCCCGGGACAAACAGGTCCTGGTTATACTGGTAGTCAGGGGCATGGTGTGAGTCCCGGTTATACTGGTGGTCAAGGACGGGCAGGTGGACAAACCGGTTCAGAAGCTGGAGTTGCCGCGGCTGGGGGTGCAGGGCCAGGATCATCTGGTAGAGCCTATGAAGTGAGTAAAGTTGGTGGAATGTCTGGTGCAAGCGCTGGCATGCCAATATACGCAGTGCTCGGAGTCATAGTCCTAGTAGCCCTTGTAGGCGCAGGTTACTTCCTAAGAGGAAAACTATAAAAATTCTCCTCCTTCTTTTCTTTCTTTTTGTAATCATTTAGATTAACCGCACACCAAAAAGGAGATAAAAATCTTAGGGAATTTAGCGGACGTATTTTTCAAGACATTCACACGAAACATATCCCATAAACGAAGCCCTTTGCTTTTTTCTCCCATAAGCATGCTGCAGACATTCACACGAAACATATCCCATAAACCGGGACAACTCCTACGCCTAAATGAAGTAAAGGATGATTTGAATGTTATTGCAGAAAAGGTTAGAAATCGGAAGAATCATACACACCAAAACTTTCCAAGGGGGTCTCCATTACCTCATCACCAAAGCAAAAGTGAATGCTTGGGGGGCTGCTTCTTACATCTAAACTATACTATCGAGAAATTTTACAGGACTGGTGAGGCTGTAAAGATTTGTTGGAAGCTTGAACGTTAGACTGAGAGTCCTGAAGATGTGGGGAGTCTCCGTTCCCCCCCGAAAGCCTCTCGATGATTTCAATGGTCTCAATTGTTTCAGAAGTATAAGTTAGAAGGGTCCTGCCTTACATTACAGAAAAGAAAGAACTTGTCGAAGACCTCAATGGTCTTTCTTATGCACCGGAGTTAATTCTACCGGTGGGGAAGCCCCCCGATGAAAGCCAGAAAAGACTCATACACCACAATTTTGATAACAGCAATGCTATGGTTATAAAATCTTCACCTCCTGTCCCGGAAGGCTCGGGGAAAGCTGACAGATAATCTGAGAGGATAAAACCATCCCCACCGGGGCTGGGAACACATCCCAAGCCTGACGCTACAGAGTATACACTTCAAGGCTTCACTATTAAGCAGAAAAACCCAGCGAGGGGGTGTTCACTTGAGTCTTATGCCCTCTTTTATAGCCTCTTGCACTATCCCTATTTCCTTTTTTTTAATTTCGAACTCTTCCGGCGTATAGGGAAGTACATCAATGTTAACCTTTGCATCCCAGTATTCTATGATTTTCTCGATCCTCCTAAGGAAATTCATGTTCCTAAATTTTTCACTGACGATTATAATATCATAGTCACTATCTTCCAAGTGTTCGCCTCGCGCCCTGCTCCCAAATAATAAAATGAGGTCTGGTTTAAACTTTCTTTTAACCTGGGATAAAAATCCCCTTATATCTTCAATTCCTTCCGGACCCATTCCACCACCTTACTTGCGATCTCTAATTTCTCCTCTGCTATTTCCCTGTCATAGAGTTCATATGGAAGTCCCTGGGCAGCATCCGGATAACGTGTGATGATAAAATCTGGATTTAGCTTTCTGAGGCCGCTCATAAACTCCTCTGGCATGTTAAGTTCATTTGCCAAGAAAATCAGGGAATGCGTGGAACCCGGGGATTTCCTCTTTTTGTGGATATAGAGCGCCTTTAATGCCTTTTCAGCAGCCTGCTGTGACAAAAACGCCGTTATATAATATTCCTCGATTTTAAGATTTTTAGCAGCGCCTTCAAGGTCCTTTTCTGCCTGTTTCCACCAATTATAAACTTCTCTCCTCATACTAATAAAATCTTTGACCAACACAATATTAATCCTTTTTCACCTAGCCTACTCCTCCCCCAAAAAATTCAAGAAATAATAGGGAAATTCAATGTCTAAATTCATCTTCCTTGAATGGCCAGAAAAGCGAATGCATGAGGGTCAATAATGTGTTCAAGAACTAAACTCCAAAAAAATAGTATGTAGGACACCATCCCAGTATAAAACGGCCAATACTATGTGAACTACTTCATTTGGGGGTGTTTCCAAAATCCAAGAACCAAGCCTTTTTATGCCTTCAGCTGTTGGTCTGGAATTTCCCCCATCAGGGGGATGAAAGTCCACAAGGGGTGAACTACCCCTCCCTGATGGGATGGGCTTCCTGCTTCAACGACAAGACTTGCCCAGCTAAAGCAGGGGATGCTGAGTAGGGATCTTGCCTCCAACAGGTGCGAATTCGGGTTGTCCCAACCCTACCCATCCAGTCATCACCCACAATTTTAGAGGATGCCAAGGCTATGGATGAGATACCGCATCCCAACCTCCTACCAGGAGGTAAACACAACAAAACATAACAGAAGAACAAAGTGTATAAAATTTTCGGCTTTCATCCCCCATGGGGGTTCCCGCCGAGAAAGTTAAACACCCCCTGATGGGGGGCTTCTAGCCCGTTAGATAAATTAGAACAAAGGATACCATGAACTATCAGTGTTCCTTATAATTCTGGTATTTTGCAATTATAATTGCTTTTGCAAGGATCAGAAGTTGAAGGAACCAGATATTTGGAGAGGATTGAATCAAAGGATTCTAAATCAAATATAACCTCTTAGACAGAAACTTTTATATACTACACTTTAAAGAGGTTCTGTACAAGGGGTGATGGAGTCCACCTTTAACTGCTTTTTTATGCTGATGACTCCTGCAAGATAAGTGTGGGAGGGATATTGTGGAGTATGTTGCATTTAGCATAGCCATTATTATATTACTGGGACTTCTCTTCAACAAGGTATTCAACAAGATAAAACTTCCGGGTATCCTAGGGATACTGATACTAGGTATCATAATAGGACCCCATGGACTTTGATATCAAAGAGTATAATGGATATTTCACCCGATCTAAGGATTATAGCACTTATAATAATCCTTATTAGGGCGGGCTTCGGTATAAACATTGAAAGCCTCAGGAAGGTTGGGATGACAGCAGTTATGAGCTGCATACCTGACCTTATCGAGGGCTTTGCAGTGATGCTGGCAGCACACTACCTGCTTGGATTATCCCTCATTGAAGCTGGAATCCTGGGCTTTGTTATAGCAGCAGTTTCACCCGCAATTATAGTCCCCCAGATGCTTTCATTCATTGAAAGGAGAATGGGAACAGCCAAAGGGATACCCACCATATACTTACAGGGGCTTCAGTGGATGATGTAGTCTCAATAACACTCTTCTCTGTTTTCCTTGGGATATACCAGGGCCAGCAAGTCAACTTCATCGTGGAGATCATTGGAGTGCCTTTATCCATACTGCTGGGCATAATTGCTGGTCTGGGTCTTGGTCTTGCACTGGTCCAACTTTTCAAGAAGTTCAAGATAGGGAACACTGAAAAGACCCTCATAGTCCTCGGAGCAGCCATACTGCTTAAAAATGCTGGGGATATTGTAAGTTCACATGTTCCCGTGGCCGCACTTGTAGGTGTAATGGTCATAGGGCTTGTTATCCTTCAAAGGATGCCCGATACTAGCCTGCAGTTAACTAAAAAGTTCAACAAGGTATGGATCTTCGCTGAGATACTCCTCTTTGTCCTTGTTGGTGCTCAAGTCAATGTTGGGCTCATATTCCATGTTGGATTTGCTGGACTTGCAGTGATAATCCTTGGACTTACAGCAAGGAGCATGGGGGTGCTCCTCTCACTCCTAGGTTCAGACCTGAACCTGAAGGAGAAGATATTCTGCGTGGCAGCATATATACCCAAGGCAACTGTACAAGCAGCTGTAGGTGCAATACCCCTCGCAGCAAGAGTTGCGGCAGGCGAAACCATACTGGCCATGGCTGTACTTGCAATACTATTCACAGCACCCCTAGGGTCCATGGCAGTTAAGTTCACCGGAGAGAAATTCCTGAGCGTCGATGAGGACTACCAGAGGCCACGATTTCCACATCTACCTAGTATGGGGAGGTCAAGATTATCTTTTTTACAATCTCTTGACCTTCCATTCCAAGTTCCCTTGCACTTATAAATTATTTGCCAGTTCAATACTGGAGTTCCCCTCCTCTATTATTGTGATTTTGCACTGGAAAATGCACCCTAACACAATGTAGAGATTGATTGGGCAAATCTCGACTTGTTGTATATTCTATTGGGGGCCCCCTATAACTGTTAAAGGAATAGGTCCAGTGAACTTTGTTTAGATTTGTCACTTTCAAATAGTGAGTTCACACCAAACTCTAGTATGTTGATTCTCTGCATGAGGTAAGGGTCAATAGGATATTTCCCAGCCAGCTCCTTTGATATTTCCAAGTATTTTATGACCGAACCCTTTGATACCGTCAGTACAAGGTTCCCACCACATTCACATTTTCCTGTGAGTGGTATTCGCCTGTATTTCCTGTTACATCTTGTACATCGCACCTTCTGTTTAGTGAATGCCCGGATGTTCCCCATCATATCAGGTAGGAAATGTGAAAGTAGAACTCCCTCCACTACTCTTCGCTGATCCACAGCCCGTATTTTTTCTGCAAGTTCGATCTGTGAATTAACCTTTTCTTTCATTGTGGGTAACATCTTATATAGGCAGGTTTTAGGTCCTGAATTGATATTTGAAGTGTCATGGGAAAACATTAGTCCTTTGTATTGTCTTGGCGTGCCGAGACGTTTTTTAACATTATCAATTAGGCTGGTGACCTTTGATGGTTTGGCATATTCTAATGTTTTCTCATAGAATGTGAGGGGTAATGAGTCCATTGTGTCGATGTTATGTGATTCGTCGTCGATTTCTTCCGGGTCTATCCTTGATGATAGGACGAGTGGCGCGTCCATGCTCCCCCCTCTACTACTCGGGAGGTATGTTTTAGAAAAATTGAGCAGAGCATCTAATAATAATATTATGGCATCCTCGTCACTGTCACAATTCCTCCTCTTGGCTGAGTGGAAGTATGGGTGCGCATAACATGCTGATGCTTCAGTAAAGCCTATTATCCTCCCCAAGACCCCCGCGGAAGTGTGGGGTGCCAATCCGATTATCAGGTGGCCGATTAGATCCTCCCGTCCCCGCAGATTATAGAACCTTCCAAGGCCATAGAAGTTTTCCAGGAGATCGTCGACGAATGATGCAACCTTCATGAGATAATCTGCACACTCTTTAGATATTACCACATCCTGGACCTTCAATTCTACTATTTGATCCTCATCTTCTAGGGGCCTGCCCTGAAAGTCTGTCTTGTACCCCAATTCTTTTAATTTTTCTATGGTTATGCCGATCTCTGAGGGTTTAAAGTGTGTGAGTGGAAGGTCCGTGGAATCGTGTCTTATAGTAGCATCCTTAAAGGTGAAAACCTCGTTTTTGGCCCTGAGAACGCCCTTTTCTAATGGTTCTGGGAACTTGTCACGGGATATCATCCCCTCAACTCCTTTTATTTCTTCGAGTTTGCGGACTCCCACGTTCTCGGTGGCGTTCTTTAAAAGTTGCACGAGGTTTATGGATCTTTTGCTTGGTTTGCCCATCTCTGTTTTTTCACCGCATTGTGGACACTTTGATTGCATGAAGCTTATTTTGCACCTAGGACACTTCGCACGGCCTATCTCTACTCTAATGTTTCCCTTTTTAGTGGCTTCGATGATGTTTCGTCGGCTACCACCATGTTTACCTATTGGGAATAGCACGTGGGGTGCTGGGCGCATTTTCCTCTCTTTACTTTTCTCGGGTCTCCCAACCCTCGCCCCAATATAAGTGGGGGCCTTTTTCATGATCTTAACAGGGGACACCCTATTTATTGCTTTGATTGGATCCTCTTCTTTTTCTAGGGGTTTTTTGAGGGTGTTTAGGAGTGCGTATGCGTCATCAGCTCCTATTATAACCTTGTCTTTTCTGAGTTTATGGGGGACTCCTAGTATCTCTAGTATCCTCTTTGGGGGTGCTAGTGGCAATTTTAGTTTACCATTTTCCTTTTTTCCGTGTTGTAGCCACTCGTAGAGGTTGTTTAAGTCTTCTGTTGTGACATCATGGTAGAAGTAGGTGTAGCGTGGATGTAATGGCACATCATATTCTATGGAGATTTTAAATGCTTCCTTTGCACCTGGTCTTATCCTATTCCACTGGCCCTTAAACTTTTTAAGGTTTAAGGGGTCTTCTTTGGTATTATATGCCCTTGAGTTGAGGATTGATTGCGCCCACCATTCCTCGCACCATGCCGCGGGCATTAGTACGTGATTGTTCCTTAAAAATTCTCCGAAGGCCACTAGCATGTCACCTAAGAATAGTATCTCCTCTACTTCTGGTTTGATTTTATTGGCTTCTTCAATTGTTTCAATTTTGATTACGTCCCCGTTTTTGAGTTTGACTATTGGTCCTTCGATTGTATCCACTGGCACGACGCAGTTGCCCTTTCCTGGTCTTTCAATTTTCATCTGCGTCCCAACTGCTAGGAATTCTAAAAGTTCCATTGTGGCGGGGTTTATTCCCATGGCCGCTAATCCCGTGTTCCTCGAACGCCCGTATCTCAGCCTGAAGGCCCCTTTTTCTGATGGGCATCCTAGGACCGGTCTTCCCCCTATTATATCCTCTATGTATTTGCTGTCAGCTTTTATGGTGATTTCATCTTTTTTATCAGATTTTAGGGTTTTTGAGAATTTTTCCAGCCAATTCCATCCTCCAAGTTTCAGTTGTTTGGCATATTTAAGCACCTTTGGGGCTTTTTGGATAACACCCTCTACCATTGCCAGTAGGGCTCCTCCACGGATGTGGTTGGTCTCTACACGTTTAAGGTCCCTATGTGAAACCTCTATTTTATCTGTTGGCTCCCCGGTGACCTCCACAGGGATATTCTCAGCGGCTAATCTCACCTCCTCTGGGGTTGGGGAATATTGCAGGTTAGTCACCTCTGACTCATATAATTCCACTTCCTCCACATAACGTTCTATCTCCCTGTCAGTGGGCTTGTAACGGTCCAATCCTATCTTCATCCTTATATAATCTGCTATTAGAACTGCTAATGCCGATGCCGTCCCCCCAGCACTCCTTATAGGCCCCGCAAAGTATACTGCCAGGTAATTTGATTCATCAAAATTGTTTTTGATAGTTACCTTAGCGATTCCTTCTAGGGGTGCTGCCACAACACCCTCCGTCAATATTGCAAGGGCTGTTCTCAGGGCCTGATCCGCGAGTTCCTGTCTCCTAGACCATAACCTGTCCTCGTCTGTTTCGTTTATCCGCTGGGATGCTATCTCAGCAGCTATCTTAAACGCTATCTCCTCTCTACTATACTCCCTCTCCAATGATTTTATCCTCTGGGCAACACCCTCAGGTCCTACTAGTCCCTCAACCCTCTCTGCAAGATCCTTCGCAAGGGGTATTTCAGGTTCTGTGGAAGCATCTAAACCCCTAGCCCTGGCCTTCCAGGCTATCTCATAAAGCCTATTTGTCTCCTTCTCCAATTCCTTAAAATACTCCATCATAATCATAACCCTAAAAAGGATGATTTCCAACAATAATATATTATATCCCTAATGAATATAATCTCTATAAAAGCTTATCCGGGGTGATCAGAAAAATGGCTAAAAAGGATAAAAAAACGCTCCCACCAAGTGGTGCCGGCCTTGTAAGATACTTCGAGGAAGAGACAAAGGGTCCTAAGCTCACACCAGAACAAGTAGTTGCAATGAGTATAATATTAGCCGTATTCTGCCTATTACTCAGGTTCTCAGGTTAAAAACCCTCGGTGATCTAATGGCGATCCACCCCATCGAATTCAGATACGGCACTCCAGAAATGAAAAAAATATGGGATGCTGAAAACAAACTACAAAAAATGCTAGATGTGGAGGCGGCCATAGCCGAAGCAGAAGCCAGCCTAGGGATCATACCAGAACACGCCGCAGAAGAAATAAAAAGAAAAGCCAACACAAAATATGTGAAACTTGAAAGAGTGAACCAAATCGAAAAAGAGACGAAGCACGACATCGCAGCCATGATAAAAGCACTGGCAGAACAATGCGAAGGCGACGCAGGAGAATACATACACTTCGGGGCCACATCAAATGATATAATAGACACAACAAACTCACTACTCTTTAAAGAATCCATAAAAATCCTAAAAGAAAAACTCATCAGACTAATAAAACTCCTTCTAAAATTAGCAGACGAAAACAAAAAAAGGGTTTGCATTGGCCGAACCCACGGCCAACATGCACTACCCACAACCTACGGTATGAAATTCGCACTCTGGGCCGATGAAATGCACAGAAACCTTGAAAGGTTAAAATCGGCCGAGAAAAGATTATGTGTAAGTATGGTGACCGGTGCAGTGGGCACCACAGCAGCCCTAGGTGAAGACGGCCTAAAAGTGCACCTGAAAGTCTCCAAGGTACTCGACTTAAAACCAGTTCTAATATCGAATCAAGTCATCCAAAGGGACAACCATGCTGAATTCATCATGGTATTAGCTAACATCGCCACAAGCCTTGACAAGATAGCCTTAGAGGTTCGTAATCTTCAGAGGACGGAGATCATGGAAGTAGGTGAGAAATTCGACCCCAAAAGACAAGTCGGCAGCAGTACAATGCCACATAAAATGAACCCGATAACCGCAGAGCGCATCTGTGGCCTAGCCAGGGTTATACGCTCACATGTGATAACCGCACTAGAGAATAACCTGCTCTGGCATGAAAGAGACCTCACAAACTCGTCTCCAGAGCGTATAATATTCCCAGAATCATGTATACTAACAGACTACCTCCTACACCTAACCACAAACCTAATAGAGAATCTCGTGTTCTTCGATGAGAATATAGAAAAAAACCTCAAACTTACAAATGGTCTTATAATGGCAGAAAGATTAATGGCAGAATTGGCCAAGAGGGGTATGGGAAGGCAAACAGCATACCAGATCGTGAGAGAATGTGCAATAAAAGCCAACAAAGAAAGAACACCCCTCATAAAAGTCGCAGGAGAAAAAAGGGAAATAATGGAATATCTAAGCTTCGAGGAACTTGAAGATATCATGGATCCCCACACATACCTAGGATCCGCCATCAAGATAGTTGAAAACGTCCTCAAAAAATCAAAAGAATGGTTCTAGAATCCCCAACCTCTAATTTCCTTTTTTTACTGGTGGAATGTAGGATCTTAAAAGTAATGATAATGATACAACCGTAACCGAACTTAATGCCATGGCAAGACCTGCTAATTCTGGTCTGAATGTTAACCTGAATATTGGATAAAATAGGCCAGCCGCTACAGGTATGAGAACCATATTATATGCAAAAGCCCAGAATATGTTCCATTTAACGCGTGAAACGACCTTACGGGCTAATTGCATGGCCGCGGGGACATCAACTGGATCATCCTTCACCAGTACTATATCAGCTGCTTCCATTGCAATATCCGTACCGCTTCCAATCGCGATTCCAACATCAGCCGCTGCAAGGGCCGGAGCATCATTTATACCATCACCAACAAATGCCACACCACCCTTTTCACGCATCTTAGCGACTATATTAACCTTATCCTCCGGTAGGACCTGTGAGAGTACTCTGCCTATCCCTAGTTTCTCTGCCACGATCTTTGCCGTTATAGGATTATCTCCCGTTACCATAACAGTTTCTAAACCCATTTCCCCCAAAGCCTTCATAGCCCTTGGGGAATTTTCTTTTATCTTATCCGAGACCGCGATGATCCCCACAGGCTCCTGATCCATTCCAACTAATACTATAGTTTTACCTTCTCCTTGTAATTTTGATATCATATCCTTGATATGGTCTAATGGTATTCTATTGTCCTTGAACAAACTTATATTACCTACCAGGATCCTCTGAGAGTTGGTGAATCCTATCAGGCCCTTTCCAGGGATTGACTTAAGTTCATGAACTTTAATAGAGGGTATGTCTTCTGCCCTTGAAACTATTGCCCTGGCTATGGGGTGTCTTGAATTGGCTTCGATGCTAGCAGCCAATCCTATTACGTCATTTTCATCGCCTTTGAGGGGTACTACATCTGTGATGTATGGTTCGCCTTCAGTGAGCGTCCCTGTTTTGTCAAAGAGCACCGTACTTATCCTTTCAGAAACTTCTAGCGTTTCGCCTTTTTTGATGAGAATACCAAGCTCAGCTCCCCTGCCTATACCAACAGTGACCGCTGTTGGTGTTGCGAGCCCAAGGGCGCATGGACATGCCACTACTAAAGTAGATATAAGGATCGTTAGAGAGAAGAGTAATCCCATACCTTTGAGGTACCAGAATATAAAAGCCGTGAATGCTATTATTAGAACCGTAGGTATGAAATACGAGACCGCCCTATCAGCTATCCTCTGTAATGGTGGTTTAGACCCTTGAGCTTCCTCCACCAATCTTATGATCCTCGCAAGGAACGTTTCTTCTCCTGTGTGGGTTGTTCGGATCTTCATGACCCCATCAGTGTTAATAGTGCCTGCCACTACACTCTTTCCCTTGTCTTTGAATACTGGGATTGGTTCCCCTGTTACCATCGACTCATCAATGTGTGCTTGTCCTTCAATGATAATACCATCTACTGGTATCCTATCCCCAGTTTTTACGAGTAGTATATCACCTCTTTTTAGGGTTTCTACTGGCACTTCCATTTCCTTATCATCCTTAAGTATGGTTGCTGTGTCTGGTTGGAGTTCCATCAATTTTTTGATGGCCTCTGACGTTTTACCCTTAGCCCTCGCCTCAAGGTATCTTCCAAGGGTTAGGAAAGCTGCTAACATTAAAGCAGTTTCATAGAACATAAAATCTTGTGATAGGATGTTGAATGTGCTCAGTACACTGGAAGTGAACGCGACTCCAATACCCATAGAATACATGACATCCATATTGAGCGTTTTGGCTTTGAGTGAACGTATCGCGGCATTAAAGATTGGATAACTTACATATAGGAATGGTAAAATCGATACTAGGAAGAAGATATAATTCATAAAGGGAAATTCTATCCTAGAGTACATTATGATCATAAGGGGAATCGAAACCCCTAAACCCACTATTATCCTCTTCTTTTTAGATTTAAGATCCCCTAGAATCTTTTCATCAACTACTTCCCCCATAGTGCCCAGGAATTGGTATCCGAGCCCTTCTATGACCTTTCTGATATCATCTATGGATATTAGGTCCTTATTGTATTCTATGTATGCTGTTTCAGCTCCTAAATTCACTGTAGCATCTATTATACCTTCAAGTTGTCCTAATGCTGATTCTATTGTCTTGGCGCACATGGCACAGGTCATGCCACCTACTTTAACCTGAATTTTATCATTTAAAACCTGATATCCGGCCTCTTTTATCACATTTTCTATGTCTTTAAGCCCAATCTCCTCAGGATCGTATTCTATAGTGGCTTTTGCCGTTGCAAAATTTACATTAGCCTCTTTAACGCCGCCGATTTGTCTAAGTGCTTCTTCTATTCTCAGAGCGCATCCTGCGCAGCTCATCCCACCGATCCTAATATTAACCCTCATAATACACCTAAAAGATTTTTGAATATCATACCATCCTTTACTACGAGGAGTATGTTGTCAGGGTCTGCAAGGCTCTTTATATCCTCAAGGGGGTTCTCTTTTACAACAATAATATCTGCAAGTTTACCCTTATCGAGACTCCCTATCATATCATCCCATCCAATACACTCCACCGCCTTTAAAGTGGCAGATTCTAGGATCTCACGAGGCCCCATCCCAATATCGGATAAGTATGAAAATTCCTTGAGGTTTTGGCCATGTTCTATAACCCCTGAATCAGTACCCATTACTAATTGAACACCTTCCTCGTAGGCGGCCTCTATATTTTCCCTATGAACTTTAGCAACTTCTATAGCATCCTTCCTGGTGTAACTTGGAAGTTCGCCCTTCTTGGCTTTCCTGGCAAGTTCCGCCGTCACAAGGAGCGTTGGCACTAGACAAACTCCCTTTTCTCGCATTTCAGCCGCTGTCTTCTTGTTAATGTAAGTTCCATGTTCTATCGAATTTATACCAGCCTCTATACAATTTTTTATACCTTCAAGTCCATGAGCATGGGCCATGGTCCTTTTACCCCTGAAACGAGCCTCCTCCACGATAATCTTCAACTCTTTCTTGGTGAATTGGGTGTCATCAGGCTTATCATTGGCACTCATCACCCCACCAGTGGCCATGATCTTTATAACATCCGCCCCAGCCCTTAAAACCTCTCTAGTCTTTTTTCTCACCTCTGATGCGCCATCACATATGCCACTTGGCAATCCAGGATATCTAAGTTCAATATTTAAACCCGATTTCATGTGGAAATCGAAATGGCCCCCTGTTATCGAAAGGGGGGTTACGCTTATCTGCATTCTAGGCGCTGGGATTATACCCTTCTGGGATGCGAGTTTAACCCCAAAGTCGGCCATCCCAGCATCCCTTATTGTGGTGACTCCTGTGTTGAGGGTTGTGCGCATATGGTCGATGGCATTATAAAAATAGAATGAGAATGGAGTTTCTATCCTATCCTCTAATTTAAAACCTTCCTCCATGATATGTACATGGGCATCTATAAACCCCGGGAGGATGAAATAATCACTCGCATCAATTACACGGGCTCCAGTCCCCCGTTGAGTTGAAACGGATTCAATTGTGTTCCCCTTTACTACTATAGAACCCCTAAAATGATCACACACTTCCAAGTCTATTATTTCACCGTTAATTACTAGTTCGCTCATAAGAACACCCAATACTAGTATGTTATCATGTATATGAAATATACGTCTTGGGGGACCGGATGATATTCAGTGAATCACTCTATGGGGTGGTTCTGATAATACCAGAGTATCCGTCGACTTCAACTTCCATAGAATCCCTTATAATCTTCATAACATCCTCTTCTGGCTGATCTACTAGGGGTATGCCCGCCATTATAACCCCAGTGGCTATTATAGGCTCCGCCTGTTTGCATATGATCGCCGCTGGTGCTTTCTTATTCTTTGCTAATTGGAAGATCACATATGAACCTACAGTAGATCCTTTGCCTCCAGGTATTATGAGGATCCTATCCTTAAGGTTTTCGCCATGCAAAGGGTGTCTGGGGTCTATTATAGTCCCCGTTTTAGGGTCCACACCACCAAGAAAACTTAAAGGTTCGGTGGATACAAGGGCCTTCCCACGGCCTATACCCTCTGATAAAACCCTACACTTTATATCCATTTCAAACCCTATATTTCTTTTTTCATGATCTCTCGGAGTACTGATGTCCCATATGATCCCTTCGGTATTGAAAATTCCACAATTAAACCATCATCGGCGGTTTCGACTTTAGCATCCCATATTTTGAATCTTATGGGTCTGCGCATACCATGACTGCCCAAGTGGGGCATTTTATCGCACTTAAAAAGGTCTAATGTCAACCCTTCCTCATCGAGGATCCTTCTTTCGATTTCACCTATTTTGCCCGTGGCAAGGGGGACCTTACTACCATATAATGGTGCTGTTGGATGGGCTTCAAACCTTTTTATCATCTCATCCAATTTTCTAGGTTCCTGGTTATGTATGATGTGTTGTTGGTTGTCAACTATTATATCCCCCGGTATATATTTATTGATACCAAATTTTGCGCGTTCACTGACAACCTTGTTAAATAGATATGATTGGTATGCGTGGACAAACATTCTCTTCAAGGGCTTTGGTAATGTTTGTATTGCACGGGCATAGGATTCCCCAGTAAGGTCCCCTCTTTTCTTTTCTCTTATAAGCCTCCTGAGCATCATCCGCTCGTATCTCATACTCGGCGGCATCAGCTCATAGGCTTCTTCCAGTTCTCCCCTATCATATGCCCTTCTCGCCTCTTTTATATCTTCTGGTTCGTCTTCATAGGGGCTGCCAATATATAAGTCCACAGCACCTTTAAGGTCTCCGAAGATTATGGCCTTGCCTACAAGATGTGTGTTGGCCCTTGGAGTGCCGAAGCGTTGCCAACCATAATAATTTGGCACTCCAATTTTTGATAATTCCTGGAGCGTGCTCTCTGCTTCCTCTTTAGCAGAGGGTTTCACGCCTCTTATCCTTATACGGAATCGGTTACCTACTAATTGGCCCATCCTCAGCTTTTTTTCGTGTCGGGTTATTTTAAGGAATTTAACATTATGTAATCTTTCATCTAATCCCTTGACCTCTTCTGGGTCTATGTTACTTATGCATATCCCTTGTCTTGTGACAGCCATCTTATCCTTCATCCCGGCGAAGCCCATCCTCCAACGTGGCAAACTTAATTCCCTTGCAATGTCTAATAAAACATCTAGGGTTGTTCTACCCTTTTTTTCCATCCAAATCCACGTGTTAGGTCCTCGACCACTGGGTTGGATGAGTGGGATTTCCTCCACATAAAAATCCTCATATTTTACTCTGATCTTGCCACCCGTACCCACACCACTAGTTACATAAGTTTCAACGTTTAACATTTTGGTTTCATCACCCCTTTTTCTTGAATTTAGCATCCTACAGTCCAGGATTTAAAGTTTGGGGATTATGATAAATGGATGCTCTGGTATAACCCTAAAATTTCAAGGTTTCTTCTGGATTAAATATTCAAAAGAAACGGCGAGAAGAATAACTATCAGCTTAATAAAAGCCATTTCATAAATGGCCAGAACCGCCACAAGTGGGGCACATATCCACTACTATTCTCCCATTTTCATCAACATGTTCATTGACGTATCCACTTCCGCCACAGGTGGGGCATATATTCCCTTGACTTGGATTATTTCCTTGGTCTGAGCTGGTCCTATGAGTTGGATTATTTCCTTGGTCTGAGCTGGTCCTATGAGTTGGATTATTTCCTTGGTCTGAGCTGGTCCCATGACCTGAACTACCCCCTTGGTCGGTTGGGACGGATTTGTTTGTATCTATGCTGATTTCATTGAATTTTATATTGTTTTGACTGGCTTCTTGGAAGAATGTATACCCAACAGTCAGCCCAGCTAAAATTACCAAGCCGATAATCAAATATTCTGTATTCATACGGGATCCCTTTCCCCTTCCAAAACCTTTATTTTTATGTTTATTACATCTAGGAAATATTTAACTGCTTCGGCTTGGAAGACTACTTCATAATTTTTTTCCGGAAAAACTTAAAAAAATCTTTAGGAAGCCCCCTTTGAGGGCCCAGTTAATGAAAAGAGGGAAGTTTTCCTAAATTAGTGAATAAAGAGATAATCTTTTGTTTCCCACTAATTTTCTGCCATGGTTAGTTGAAGTAGGATTTATGAATGTTAAGCATGGGAAAAATTTATATAGAATATTCTCAAATAATTGGTGTGATCCTATGGAGGGTTATAAAAAAATGAAAAGGCTTTTATTACCTACAATTATGTTTTTCATTCTCATGAGCAGTGTTCATGGTGCTGATCTTTCCTATAATGAGATCTCCGTAGCCTCCAAGTTAATCGAAAATTATGGCTCATCTAATGGCAAAATACCCAACGGAATCGTCCTAAATAATAAGAGCATAACATTAGACGATTATCTTTATGCAGCAACAACCACAACAATAAAACTAAACAATAATCAGAAAACTAGCGTAACAACCAATAATTATAAACCGCCGATAAGCTCCCTAAACAGTACTGCCACTGGGACGCTCACAAGAACAGAATACTTGCAAGTGGCCCAGAACATCAAAAAATACATGGAAACATACCAACGCTCACCAAACTACGCCACCACAACAATTGGAAAGGTAAATTATCAGAGCCTAATTTACGCCTACGCAAGGATAATAAACTTCTACAATGAAAACCAGAGACTGCCAACTTCTATAACAGTTAGGAGACTCACAAGTTCAGGCACAAGTCCAGAAAATACAACAAATAATAGTGTGGTCATTGGCAGGACAACCTATGGTTTAGTTGTGCGTGAAGGCCCATATGGGAATTCCACTTCCCCCGATAAGGTGGTTTTCATAGTAGGCGTGCATCCCCTAGAGTCACAATCCCATAATGCTATCATCGAAGCTATAAGAGCCTTGAATGGATCTCTTAATAAATGTTACTACATTTACAGGGTGAATGTCACAAAGGATGCGTCTGATTACGAGAAGGGTAGGATCAATGGCGAATTATTGGCTAACCAGTATGTAGTCCCCGAGGTTAAAAGAATGCTACCAAGACTAGTAATTGATGCTCATTCCAATAGAGGCACCTACCCAGCGAAGAGGTTCTTATTCGTCCCCTATAATTCCACAGAAGCCAAAAGGATAGCTAACATGATAAAAGATAAAGCAAGCTGGTTAACGATCTACAATCCACCAACATCAACCAGCGCCACATACGTTACCATACCCTTAATAAAGGCAGGCATACCATCAATAATATATGAAACATACGCATATGATCCATACGCCCAAATATTACAACATGCCACACAAATTGTTTCAATAATAGACAACCTACTCTTTTAAAAGCGGATATTCCTCATAGGGGGTTATAGCTTATCATGTTCACAATCCTGGCCGGGGAAGGTTCATGGAATATAAGCCCAACCCGCGTGTCCCGGGCGAATGTGAGGGTCCCATTGATCGTGGAAGGTTCATGGAATATAAGCCCAACCCTCCCAAGTTCACTATTCTCCCCCCAAATCTCCTACACCTGGACACGGGACTAGAGATTCTCTCATAATCTTCCCACTTATCTTCTGTCAACTATCCTCTTGGGTCTTCCCCTTATCTTGTAAAATTCTAATTCTCCGGGTCTCTTAAAATTAAATAGTATCTCGAATGTACCATCTAGTACGTGTGGTAAAGTTCTTTTTTTTCTTTGAAAAATTTTCTGAGAAAATTTTCTTTTATAAGTTCTCTATCAAATTCTTCTACTTTTCTGCATTCGAGTGATACTTGCATTGTAACGGGTCCTTCGTCCTCATTACCATATAGGAATGCCTCATATTCTCCGGTTAAATATTCCATGTTTTCCCTCTGGAATACTGCCGCTTCAACATCAACTTTATTGAAAGGGTGGCCAGCCACCCATACTGTCTCGGATTCCCTCTCTGGGCTCATTATACGCATATGAGTCCTCCCACACTTGCATTTATCCCTTGATATTACAACTGTGGTATCCTCAGTATCATAATTTAAAAGTAGGATCCCTGTCTTCTCACCCACTGGCAGAAGTGTTGTGAGGACTATCCTGCCACATTCACCATCATCGACAAAATCTTTAAGATGAGGATCATAGACATCAAGGTGGACAAGATCCTCTGGGACATGCAACCCATCCCTTTCTATGCATTCTCCGCACATTGTCCCCTCAGTACTACCATAAGTGTTAAAGACTTCCACGTCCCAAATCTCTTCTATGTATTCCCTTGCTTCTGGTGCGAAGCTTTCACCGCCAACTAGACGCTCTATACTGGGCTCCTTGGGGTCGATACCATGATCTTCCATCCTCCTGGCAAGCCTTAAAAGTTTGAATATGCTGGCAACTATACTGGTTGGCTTATAATTTTCTATTATGCGCACTGGGAATGTGCATTTACCCTCTGGGATTATTGTCATGCCAATCTTATGCGCTGCAAGGGTCATTGTATTGGCGCCAATATTCATCCCATAAGATGCGCAGATAACAACCCTATCCCCTGCATCGAAGCCCTGGGATACAAAGGCCCTCGCATACTTCTCAGCATAACGTTGCCAGTCCCCCCATGTTAAAAAGAAGGATTTCGGACGTCCACTTGTACCGCTTGTTTCATGTATGGTGAAAATATTCTCCCACGAAGTGGCCTTGAACTCGAACCTTTCAGTTTCCGGAGGTTGATTCTCCCTTACGGTTCCCCCATTTATGATTGGTAATTCCCTAAGATCTTCATGCGACCTTATATCAGAAGGTTTTATTTTATGTTCTCTGAACCATCTACTATAAAATGGGACGTTCTCATACGCATATTTGATAGTGTATTGGATGCGCTCTTCTACTATTGCATCAATATCATCACGATCCATTGTCTCAATTTCAGGGTTAAAATAGGATATCATAAAAATCACACAATTATGAAGTTTGGATGCCCTGACCGGGATTTGAACCCGGGTGATAGGATCCGCAGTCCTACGTGATATCCGCTACACTATCAGGGCTCTGCCAAAGATAAATATAACATATATTATTAATATTCTTTTCCCCGCAGAAAAAGGATAAAGCCCAAAGCATTGCACATGAATATTTTTGCTTATAAATTATTAACATTGTACTTTTTCCAGAACCTCCATAGTGTTGCTGAAACTTCAGAAAAAGGTTTTACCAGAAATCAAAGGACTTCTAATTTTATCTGATAATTCACCCCCAACAATAAGAGTAACCTTTATATACTTGTTTTGTTTTATAGGGGGATTATGGTGTTACCATGAAAAAAGCATTATATCTTGGTGTTTTCCTGGCATTAATCCTAGTATTAACTGGCAGCGCCTCGGCGGCTC
>Ga0116168_1001186_pt1 | contig 20890 bp, 14 predicted proteins | sample AD_UKC129_MetaG_FD_89795 | JGI IMG/M metagenome (GOLD analysis project Ga0116168, IMG submission 89795) | Active sludge microbial communities of municipal wastewater-treating anaerobic digesters from Canada - AD_UKC129_MetaG | ecosystem: Engineered > Bioreactor > Anaerobic > Digestate | place...
ATTCGGAATTTATTGGTAAAGAAAAAAATAATTTCCTCACTTATAAGTATTTTTGTTTTAGTCCTACTCTTCTTTATAACTCATATTGACATTATTCCCTATAAACCGGATATGTGTCGCTGGCATTACGACCGTGCCGATTCTTATCTTCGTGTAGGGCGAGTTGACGAAGCCTTACAGGAAGTACAAGCACTTATGTCTCGACCCGAACGCCCTATGACTTATATGCCATTCCGACTGGGACATGCACTTAAAAAATTAAATTATTCTGAATTAGCAATAGATTTATTACGACTTGCACTTAGTCCGGACCCTTCCGAACAACCTTCTATGTATAGAGAAGATATTTATTACCATATTGCGGCTTTATACATGAAATTAAAAAAATATGATGAAGCCATCAAAGAATTCAAAAACGCCCTATCCTTAAATCCCAAAGACCCAAGGGTTCATAATGACTTAGGTGTTATTTACAAGGAACAAAATGATTTGCCAAAAGCTGAAAATCATTATAAGTATGCTATTGAAATAGAACCTAACTTCAATCTCGCCATAGTTAATCTGGCAGAATTATATATCCAACAGAAGAAATACACTGAAGCCATTGAATTGTTGGAAAATAGCTTAAAATTACAACCTCACAATATAGAACTACTCTATAATTTAGGATTTGTTTATCACAATTCGGGACAATATGAAAAAGCACTTTTATATTATGAGCAAGTATTATCCTATGATAATAAAGAACCTAATACGCTCAATAATATTGCCATGATTTATTCAGAAAAAAATGACTGGGAAAAAGCCAAAAACTTATTAATGAAGTGTATACATAAAAACCCCTTTTTTACACTTGCATACGCAAATTTAGGAGATATTTTCTATTCAGAAAACCATACAAAAAAAGCCTTATATTACTATGATAAAGGTCTTGAAACAAATCCGGAACATATAGGACTTTGTATTGCTTTATCTTTGCTTTACACAGAGATGGGAAATCCAGAAAAAGGTATTTGGGAATTAAAAGAAGTTTTAAAAACACATTCGGAATCTATTAATTTATGGTTTACTCTTGGAAATATCTATAATAAAAGTAATCAAAACAATGAGGCTATTGATATTTATAATAAAATATTAACTATGGATACTTCGTTTATACCTGCATATAGGAAATTGATGGAAATTTATATAGATAAAGGGGATGTTAATAAATCATTGGAAATCTTTGAAAAGGCAAAACAAAACATCAAAGACCCTGAACAGATTGAATCCTTATCTTCCCTTATTTTGGAAAAACAAGGAAATACCGATAAATGAAACATTCTGATGAAATAGAGTTAAGTATTGTATTACCTTGTTTGAATGAAGAACGCACTATAGGGCAATGTATAAAAAAGATACAAGAGATTTTAGTTAAAAACCATATTAACGGTGAGATTATTGTTGCAGACAACAACTCTACGGATAACTCCTCTTTAATTGCGGAACAAGCAGGAGCAAGAGTAGTAAAAGTTACCATTCCAGGATATGGGAATGCTCTTCGAAATGGTATAAAACAAGCAAAAGGAAAATATATTATCTTTTTTGATTCTGATTTATCCTATGACCCTGAAGATATTCCGCAATTATTAGAAAAATTGCGGGGTGGGTATCCCCTTGTTCTTGGGTCTCGTAAAAAAGGAACTATTGATGACGGTTCAATGCCGTGGTTACATAGATATGTAGGCACTCCTATTATGACTTTCCTTGCGAATATTTTTTTTAAAGCAAATATATCGGATATTAATTCTGGTATGCGAGGAATGTCCCGAGAAGCGTTTGATAAATTAGATTTGCACTCGGAAGGAATGGAATTTGCTTCCGAAATGATAGCGAAAGCACACTGGACTAAAATTAAAATAACCGAGGTTCCTATTCATTTTCACTGTGATCAGAGAGGTAGACACCCCCACCTACATTCAGTCCGTGATGGATGGAGACATCTACAACTTATGTTTCATTATTGCTCTATTAATTGGTTCCTTATACCCGGTTTTTTATTATTGGGATTTTCTTATCTTGCGTTGTTTATTCTGCCTAACTATATAGATATTTATACCTCTTTTTTTATCTCTCTGTTGACAAATATTATTGCAACTCAAATTTTATTAATTGGTGTGATTGCTCAAGGCAGAGTTCGTGGTTCAAAATTCAGATATACGCCTTCAAAATATCTACTTTTTTTATCCAAAATAATTAAAGTAGAAAAAGGAATGCTTTTAGGATTGGGAATATGCTTTTTAGGTATATTTGTAATGCTTTATGCCCTTTATTATAAAACAGATATAGTGAATATAAATATTAAAAATTTTTTCTGGGGTATTCTTTGCTTTATTCAAGGGGTTCAGGTTTTGTTTAGTTCTATCCTAATAGGATTATTTGGAATTCGTGTCTCTGAAGAAGAAGAATTTTTTAGAAAGTCATAGAGTTATAATAATAATATGATACATGTTGTGTTTGTAATGCCACCATATCCTTATTCCCGTTCTATTGGGCAGGAAGAAGGAAAAAGGCAAATCGGGTTAATGCCACCATTGGGTGTGGGGTATCTTACTGCATATTTAGAACAAACGGGGAAATATCATTGCCATTTTGTTGATGCTGTTGCTGAAAGGTTATCTATTGAAGAAACTGTTTCCCGCGTTTTATCCCTCAAACCCGATGTTATTGGAATTTCATCTTTCACTACTTTCCTTCTCAATTCTTCATACCAACTTGCTCGAAAATTAAAAGAGGAATGCCCAACTATTCCATTATTAATGGGAGGTCCTCATACTACCTCCTTTGGAGAACAGGTATTAAAGGATTGTCCCTATATAGACTATGTTATACCTGGAGACGCAGAAGTTCCTCTTTTAGAGTTATTGGAAAAGATTTTCTTTGGGGGTACATATAAAAATGTAAAGGGAATTATTTATAAAAATAAAAATGATGAAATCGTGGATACAGGTTGCTCTATTCCAATAGATAATCTGGATGTTTTACCTTTTCCTTCTCGACATATCTATAACCATGAATTATATGAACCTTTGCCAAGTTTAAGTCCTAAACGACCCGCCATGTCAATGATTACGGCAAGGGGTTGTCCCTGGGCACGATGTAAATTTTGTTATCAAGGGGGGAAATATGCTTCTCCATTTCGTCGTCGGTCTCCCGAAAATGTTGTAGCAGAATTAAAAGACCTCATTGGAAAATATCGGGTCAAAAATATTGTGTTCTGGGATGATAATTTTTGTATCTATCCCGAATGGATACACAATTTTTGTTCCCTTCTAAAACAGGAAAAAGTAAAATTAGACTGGTCTGTTTTATCACGAGTAAATACAGTAACTCCGGAAATGTTAAATGAAATGGCAGAAGTAGGGTGTTATAGTATTCAATTTGGTATTGAATCCGGAAATGAAGAAATACTGAAACTTATTCGTAAAGGGCATACATTAGAACAATGTCGTGATGCAGTTCAATGGGCAAAATCTGCCGGAATGGAAACAAGGGCTTTCTTTGTTTTGGGGTTTCCTACGGAAACACCTGCAATGAGCGAAGAAACAATACGATTTGCATGTGAACTAAATATAGATTATGTTGTTTTTTTCTCTTATTATGTAGCCCCTGGAACATTACTTGCAGAAATCGCCATGAAAGAAGGACAATGCTTTGAATTTATAGGGCAACACCTACCTTCCTATCTCCCTAATACATACCCTGATTTAGATACTCTAACAAAAAAGGTGCAATCTGCATATCGAAGATATTACCTCAGACCTCAATATTTTGCCCGAACCATTGCAAGGACAATTCGTCGTCCTCATCATTTGAAGAACCAAATAAAGGCATTCAATTATTGGTTTAGGTTAACTCTAAAAAAGTGGACAAGCAATAAAAAGTAATTAATCAACCTTAAAATAAAGAATAGGCTATGAAAATTAGTAAATTTTCTACTAACTTAATCGTTGTAGGATTCCTTTTGATAATCTTTCAACATACAGGAATAACTGAAGAGATATATAACATAGAAAATCGTCGAGAAATCTTTATTGACAACAAAATAATTGATAAATTAGAAAATGTATCTTTTAAGTTATGTGAGCCTATTCCTGCGGAGAAAGTTTTATATTTTGATAAGCCATGGGAAGGTAAATTTAGTGGATATGTAACATTAATCCATGATAAAGATATTTACCGCCTTTATTATCGGGGACTACCTGTCTCAAAATCGGATGGTTCCAATGCAGAAGTTACCTGCTATGCAGAAAGTCCCGATGGTATTCATTTTACAAAACCTTCTTTAGGTCTTTTTGAAATTGCAGGAAGTCGAGATAATAATGTAGTTCTTGCAAATAACCCGCCTTTTTCACATAACTTCGCACCGTTCATAGATGAAAATCCTGATGTTCCAAAAGAGGAACGCTATAAAGCAGTGGCAGGAACTTTCGATAGTGGACTATTTGTTTTTGTTTCTGCAGATGGGCTTTACTGGCAGAAACTATCAGATAAGCCAATACTTAAAGGAAAATCATGGAAAGAATTTGCCTTCGACTCGCAAAATGTAGCATTTTGGTCTATTTCTGAACAGAAATATGTTTTGTATTTTAGAACATGGAATGGTCCAAATGATGAATATCGTTGGGTAAGTAGAACAACCAGTTCGGATTTTTTGAATTGGGAAAAACCTGTAGTAATGGACAAAGGAAATGCACCTTGGGAACATATATATACCAATCAAACAGTCCCTTATTTTAATGCTCCTCATATATATGTATCATTAGCAGCCCGATTTGTTCCGGGATGTAAGGTGCTATCCGATGAAGAAATAAAATCCATAGGAGTAGAAATTGATTATAGTCATGATTGTTCTGATGTAATTTTTATGAGTAGTCGAGGAGATAATATATATAACAGATTCTTCTTAAATGCTTTCTTTAAGCCTGAGTACCCCATTGAAAGTTGGGTATCCAGAACCAATTATCCTGTGCGGGGAATCGTTCCAGCAGGCGATTATCAAATGGCTTTTTATATTCAAAAAAATTATGCTCAGGATACCGCATATATCCAGCGATATTTGCTCAGGTTAGATGGCTTCTCCTGTCTTTCTGCCGGATATATAGAAGGTATTATCACAACCGTACCCATAATCTTTAAAGGGGATAATCTGTTTCTTAATTTTGCTACTTCTGCTGCAGGTTATATAAATATAGAAATTCAGGACATAAATGGAAATCCAATATCCGGATATGAATTTAGTAATTCTATTCCATTGAAGGGGAATCGAATTAACTTCAAAGCCTCCTGGAATAATATCAGCAATTTATCATCACTTCAAGGAATCCCTGTTCGTTTATCCTTTAAAATGAAAGATACAGATTTATATGCAATACAATTTAAGTAATAAAGGAGACAAATATGCTCAATAAAGCACCTATATTACTTCTTATTTTTTTCTTAAATCAACAATATATGGTGGGTGAACCTCCTTTTTATAAGGACAAATCTAATTTGCTTTATTATATAGGGGAAAGCGGAGAAATTTGTGAAATAAAAAGTTTAAAAGAATGGGATATAAGGAAAAATCATATACTGCAAAACATGCTCCTTGTTATGGGTTCCCTACCTAACCGTTCTCATTTACCGCCATTGGATATGCAAGTAGAAACTACGGAGGATATGGGTTCCTATTGGCGAAAAAAAATTTCATTTAACGCAGAAAACAACGACCGATTACCTGCTTACTTATTAATGCCTAAAAATATTAGCGGAAAAAGACCGGCTATTGTATGTTTACATCAAACCATAGATATCGGGAAAGCCAGTCCTGTTGGTATAGGCGATGCTAAAAACAGACATCTCGCTAAAGAACTGGCAGAAAGAGGATATATTGTTATTGCCCCGGATTACCCTGGGTTTGGTGATTATAAAATTGATGTATATTCCATGGGATATGCGAGTGCCACTGCAAAAGGTATTGGAAATCATCGTCGTTGTATTGACCTACTACAAACATTAGAAGAAGTAGACAAAGATAAAATTGCTGCTGTTGGACATTCTTTAGGTGGACACAATGCCCTCTTTTTAGGGGCTTTTGATGAACGGATTAAAGTAATGGTTACCAGTTGCGGTTTTACCCGTATGAAAAAGTATTACGGTGGCGATTTAACGGGATGGTCTCATAAAGGTTATATGCCGAGAATAAAAGAAAAATATCAATGTAATCCAGACCTACTCCCTTTTGATTTTACAGAAATTCTCGGGACTCTTGCTCCTCGTCCTGTGTTCATTAATGCTCCCCTTCACGACAATAATTTTGAAGTGTCCGGGGTAGATGATTGTGTCGAATCTGCAAAAAAAATTTATGCGCTTTACAATGTGGAAGAACATTTAAAAGTTATTCATCCTGACTGTGGACATGATTTTCCACCGGAAATACGAGAAGAAGCCTATTGTTTTTTAGATAAATATTTAGGTTGGAACACTAAATAAATTAATTGTCTCCACCTGCTAATTTTTTAGTTAGATACTCCTCAAAAAAGGATTCCACAAAAATCCCTTTATTCTTCAAATCATAATATTCCTGCAATGCTTTTTTATAGTCTTTTTCTATAAAAATATCATCGAGGAGGTATTTCCATGACTGATATAGTCCATTTTCACTTTGTATAGCAGAATAGAACCATTTCTTCGCCTCCTCCTCATTATTTTCAGATAGAGCAATCACACCTAAGGCAATTCGAGGAAGAGCAATATCAGGATTTATATCAACAATATGGTAAAGTTTTTCTTTTGTAATTTTAATATCTCCATTTATAGATGTCATAATAGCATCAAAACAAAGGTATGCTAACTCCAAATTCTTATCCAACTGAATTGCTTTCTTAAGAAAATATTCTTTATATCTCGGACTTATACTTCTCTGGCTTGTTTGGTAATACCTCAGAGATTTTGTAAGTTTTGGCACATCCCCTCTATCTTTTAGAGCATTATATAAATTTTGAAATTGCAACTTTTGTAATGGGTCATTACTTATTAATCTTTCAATTAGATACATGGCACATTCTTTATGGTCTGTTTCAACATTAGCAAGAGCAAAATCAGATATTGTGAACTTTAAAAAATCGTTCTCTAATTCTTTGCCCGTCCAACAAGAATATGTAATTTCTTCTTGAGGTAAAATTTTATATAACCGAATAGGTTCTATCCCATAGAAATCATAAGTCTCATATCGGATTTTGTTGCTATTTAACAATTGCTCTAATTCATGAGAACCAAATTCCCCAAAATAAAAAGAAACATAAACAAACCAAATCTTATCCGTAAAACAACCTGATTTTTTCTGAAACAGTTCCTGGGCAATTGAAATAAATGAATCTATATCTTCGACAAATGATATTGGTATGTTTTTATTTTTAAAGTTAAATGTAAAAACATCTTTATTTATTGCTTGATATACAAATACAGAAACCTTTTCTGTATTCAATGACTGTTGTTCTATAAAACGAGCCGTATTTCGCCAATTTGTTCTTTGAGGTCCAGGAAGAGTAATCAGTAATTGATAAAAAAATATGAGTATCAAAGAAAATATGAGAATATAATTTAATCTCCTTTTTTTATTTATCTTAATCAAATAGCCATAAAGAAAATATATTGCCAGGCTGCTATACAATGTGTATCGTGGAAAAATACATGGTCTCCATAAAATAGAAAGAATATATAAAAATATCGGGGGAACGAATGCTATCAGCAATAAAAGTATTACCTTGTTTTTTGTATCTAATTCTTCATCATTTCCTACCCTTTTGAAAATATACCTAATGGATAAAACAATCACCAGGATAGTTATTGATAACAAAAACAAATCCATAACTGGATGTATATTTATTAAATATTGGGGCAATACCTCTTTTATAATTCTTACCTGATATGTCATTCCTACAGCATCATCTGCAAACAAATCTCCGATGAATTCATATAAAGTTGGCTTTTTAAACCAGAAAGATTGTTCTTTAGAGTAATAATTTATGCTCATTACATACAAAACAGAAGGAATGCTAATTAATATTTGCAGAATAACAGGTAAATATTTTTCTTTGTTATCAATGTAAAAGATATAAAACAACCATAAAACTTCTATACCAACAATAATCACAGCAAAAGGATGTGTCCATAATAGAAGTGCATTTACTAATGTTAAGGCAATCCAATTTTTCCTATTACTATTCTCAGCACATAAAAGCAAATAGTATATAGACAAAGCGAATAAAAAAGTCAGTAAAACATACATTCGTATTCCCTGACCAAAAAAACGATGTATCGGGGATATAGCAAAAAATAATCCTGCCACCAAACCTATCTTTTCTAAATTTAATTTTCTACCTATAAGAAATAGAACAGGGATTGTTATCACACTTAACAGAATAGAAAACAAACGAAGACCTAGAATAGACGGGGATACATAATGCCAGAAAAGGTATTCGAGTACATAATAAACAGGCATGGTTGCAGGGTCATAAAGGGGATTTAAATAAATAAACTCCTTTAAAGAGTCCGAATTAATATGAACTAAACTTGAATACTCATCCCACCAAACCGACTCATCGGAAATTTTATATATACGAACCCCAAAGGCTAATAAAACAATAAGTAACCCAAAAGCAAATAGTTGTATATTATATTTTTGTTGTTCTTCTTTTCTTTCCACAGTATTGCCTTCAATCGTGATATTAAAAATAGAATTTTTATACTCACAGTTTAGCAATTGAATATTCGCAAATTCCATAGCCTTTTGTAGCACATTGAGGAAATATAGAAACGCTAATACTATTCAAGGATGGGGATAAAGATATATTAGGGATTTATCTAATGAATATTTTCCATTTGTCTTACCCCAAAAATGTTAAGATTTCACATCAAATACTTTTATCATTTCAGATAGCATGAAAATATTTTTCATAAGTATGTGCTGGTATAGTGTGCAATTTACACAAAATCCACACAAACCATTTAAATTTTCGTAATAAAGGATAATATGAAGGATAGTCTGTGAAATATTTGTTTGGAGCATTAACAATTGCCTCAAACTCTTCTCGGCTTATACCCTGTTTTCTCAAACAATGTTCAATTCTTTCTTCATCCTCAAAAAACGGAATTTCTTGTAATGCTTTTAATGCGGATTCGCGTGATATTACACCTGTTCTGACTTTTGCTGATAATTCTACAACACGCCAATCAAAGCCAAATTTCCTTCGAGCATAGTAATAAACAAGAGTAAACAGTTCATTATCTAAGTGATGTTGTCCTGTATCCTGCCAATCGAACTTTTCCTTAAGCAAGGTTTCGATTTTCTCTCCTGTATCATCATAATAATTTGTAATGTTAATTACTCGAATTCTTTTCCATAATATCCAATAAATCATATCCCAAAGTTCAACATTCTTAAAATGTTTTAATGGGATTTTACAATATCGTTCAATAATAGCCCTTGTGTATTTCCCATCAATATAATTCCACATAAGTGGGGTTACCCCTTCTTCACGGAAAGAATGGCTTAAAATAATATAACGAACATTTTCTGCAACTGCAGTCCTATATAAACTGCTTGCAATTCCTATATCATCTGTCAGGTCTATATAAGGGACGCAGGCACGGATAGTTGCATTGGTTAATTCTCGTGATTCAGGCCAATCCATAATTATGGTATGTAATTCCACATCCAATTTATCGCAAAGTTTTGCGAGATTGCTTTTGGCAATTTCTGAATCCCAACCATTATCGAAGTGGACAGCCAGAGGGCGTAAATTCATAATTTCTTTTACATAATACAAACAATAGGAAGTGTCTCTTCCTCCACTGACACCCACCACACAATCATATTTTTTCCCCCGTCCATCTCTTCTTATCTTCTCTGCTATCTTTTGTAATATCATGGCTCCTTGTTCCCCAACAGGGAACCGTTTATCTAACTTATCATGCATGTGGCAGAAATTACATACTCCTTGATTATCCAAATAAACCCCGGGAATAGATGTATCCATTACACATCGCTTACATAATATTTTATCTTCATTTTGACGAATCATACATATACTACCTCTATTTATAATCGTGATAATTCTAAATCAATAGGCTTTTTGGGGTCTCTTTTTCGAACATGCTCGGGTTTAAAATACTCTAATAGTTGTTCTTCTGTGGGATAAGTGATCAAAACAGTCCTCCGCGGACCGTAAAAAAGGAAAAAGGCTCCACATGCCACTGCAGAAACTCCCGATTGGTAATAGGCATCTGCCAAATCCTTAACAGAACCTGCCCCTCCACATGCGATTACTGGAATTTGAACATTATCTGTAATCATTTTTATTAAGTCTAAATCATACCCTTCAAGTGTGCCATCTCTATCAATGCTTGTAATCAATATTTCTCCTGCACCCTCCGCCTCTGCTCTTTTTGCTAATTCCACAGGATTCAGACCTGTCGATTTTCGTCCTCCATGTGTAAACACTTCATATTTACCATTTATTCTACGAACATCCATTGACACTACGATACACTGTCTCCCAAATTGTTCGGCTGATTTCTGCAATAAATTAGGAACCTCTACTACTGAAGTATTAAGGACTACTCTATCCGCCCCTGCATTCAGCAATTCTCTTATGGTATGAATATCGCGAATTCCACCTCCGACGGTAAACGGCATGGATGTTTCTGCCGATATTTGTTTAACAACTTCTATTTCTGGAGGGCGATTTTCAAGTGTCGCCACAATATCTAAAAGTATTAATTCATCAACATTATGTTGATTAAAAACACGAGCCGCGTTAATAGGACAACCCACATATTTCGGATTTGAAAACTGAATGGTTTTTTCCAAACCCCAATGTCGCAATAAAAGGACTGGTATTACTCTAACTTTTAGCATTTAACACCTCGTTCAAAAAATTTTGTAACAATAAAGCACCACCTATATAACTCTTTTCAGGATGAAACTGTGTTCCGTAAATGTTTTTATTTTGATATAAAGAAATAAAAGAAGTGCCGTATTCTGTTACCCCCAGATTTCCATCAATTTCTTTGAAAGGGACAAAATAAGAATGGGCAAAATAAAAATTAGGATTTTCTATCATTCCGGATAATAAAGACAATTCATCTTTATAAACCTTTACATCGTTCCAACCGATATGAGGCACTCGAATAGGGCTTTTAACTACATTTCGTATATGGCAAACATTTACGGGTATCCAACCTAATCCTTTCGACGGACCTTCTTCACTAAATTCTGTCATAATTTGAAAACCTAAACAAATACCTAAAATAGGTTTTTTTAATTCCAATACATAATAATTTAATCTTCGGATCAAACCTATCTTTGTTAGAAAATCCATAGCACTACCACAAGCACCAACCCCTGGCAAAACAATACCATCAAATACATCCAGTTCGGTTTCTTTATTAACAATTTCAATAGAAACTCCTTTTTTTGCAAAAGCCTTATATACAGAATGTATATTTCCTGCCGAGTAATCAATAATCCCAATTTTTATTTTGTTATTTTGTGTGTTTTCCGTTTTCATTAAAATTATCCTGACTTTGTGCCACCACAAAGTTATTTAAAAATAGATAATCCAATCCTGATTCTTTAAATGTTTGTAATGCTTCTTCTGGAGTTCGAACAATAGGCGATTCATGCATGTTAAAACTTGTATTCAGCACTACACTGGTTCCTGATAAATTCTTGTAATGCTTCAATATTTCGTAAAAAGTCGGATTATTTTCTTTTTTTACAATTTGGGCTCGTGTTGTTCCATCTATATGAACGACCGCCTCATGTTGTTCTTTCATTTTTGGGGTACTTCGAAAACAGCATGTCATAAATTCACCTGCATGCATTGCCTTTTCATATCCTACCAAAAATTGTTCCGTATCCTCATCTAAAAGAGCAGGAGCAAAGGGCATAAAATCACTTCGTCTTAACATAGCATTTAATTTTTCCGTTATATTCCGCATTGTTGAATCACATAAAATAGAACGATTTCCCAAAGCACGCGGTCCCCATTCCATTTTATCATAAAATCGTGCGATAATTTTTTTATGGTAAATACATTCTGCTATAAACGAAAATATTTGCTGACTATCAAGTTCCTTAAATGGAAGACCCAATTTAACTATTGCTGTTTTAATATCTTCATTACTAAAGTAATCTCCCCAAAATGCGTGAGGAAGTGATTTGGGATAGAATTGATATTGCGAACATATCGCTCCTAAACTCAATCCTCCATCTCCCATATTGGGATATACAAATAATTCTTCGACTTCTTGCAACTCATGTATTCTTTGATTTAGCAACACATTAGCAAATACCCCCCCTGCAACCGCTACTTTTTTAAGTCCTGTTTTATTTAGCCAATATCGGATTAAAGAGCAAATTGTCTGTTCTAAAATATTTTGGGACCATGCACATAAATCCTCTCGTGAATATTTATTTAATAAATGCAAAAGCCATTCTCTTAACTTTTTACCATAAGGGCCTTTATACGAAAGGAAATCCTCGTTCCATGAAAAAGGGTTTTCATCTTCAATTTTGTTTGCATCTCCATGGGCGGAAAGTCCTGTAAGTTTTCCTTCATCTCTACATGGGACAAAGCCTAACACTTCTGTCAGATTTTCAAAAAACAAACCAAAAGAACTTTTTGCAGAGGATTTCCATAATCTCGTTACTGTATTTTCTTTTCCTTTAGAAATAGTCAAGGATAAACCGTCTCCCATTCCATCGGCAGTAACAATAAGGGCTTCATTATAACCTGAACAGAAATAACTTCCCCATGCATGGGCCTCGTGATGTTCAATAAAATGAATAGGGATATTAGCAGGAAGAAACGGTAAGCGTTTGCGAATTATTTTTCTTAAAACGATAGATAGATTTTTTTTCATCCCGTCTGAAGGATTGATATAGCTGATAGGATTATAGGAAACCGCCCATTCTGTAATGTTATTCCAGTAGGTCTCACTATTTTGATTTTTCTCTCTTCTGGAAAGAAATGCTTTTTTTTGCAAGTTAGGGAATAAACGGAAAAAAGGGAATGGGGTTACAAAACCTGAAACACATACTCCCTCTATGTCTTTCCATGTTAAACCTGTTTGCTTCAAAGCATTTTCCAGAGATAAGTATGGAAATCCTCCCTCATTTTTTCGTCGAGTGTATCGTTCCTCATTGGACATAAATAATATTTGGTCATCATTGCAAATAGTAACACCTGCATCGAAAAAATCTTCACTAATTCCAAGTATTATCATGAACAATCATTCCTTTGAAATAAAAACAATTTATATCCAGAGAGCATTCCAGATTGCTGAAGGATTTAAATTCCATATTAGAGCAAGTTCCACTATCGGTGCACACCAACAAGTGGCACAACCTGTGGGTACAGTTAAATGAGTTATTAAGTTTTCAAAATCTTTTCCATTATCTTTATCTTTTTTCTGTTTATACAATTCTCGGGTTCCAAACAAATGACAAGAAAGTATGGTTCCATCTGGCTCAATTGTATATGTTAACCTACCAGCACAGCACCATATTTTTGTTGGATGAGGCCAGTTACTTAAATACTTTAAGCCTGCAAATGAATTACGGACAGGTGCCCCTTCTTTTTTCTTTCTTATTATATCCTGCATCGCATTATAATACGCTTCTTTATCAGGAGCAATAGGATTGGGTTTTAGCGATGAATCCAGATGTAATGTTGCAGGCTGAAACATTACCTTTGTATGTTCTTCCTGAGCCTTCTGTAAAACAAAATCTATTGTATTTATGTTTAGTTTGGAAATTACACATAAAAAAGAGGTGGATATATTTTTCATCTTGCAATATTGCACTACTTCAAATAAACGCTTATAAGTACCCTTTCCCCGTATTTCATCATGTATTTCTTCAGGACCATCAAAACTCAAGTTAATATGGTCTATATACTTTTCAATCCCATCATATTTTTCTATATTAACACCCGTTGAACTTAAAAAAACATTTAATCCCAGTGATTTTGCATGTTCCAGAATTTTCATTATATCCTTTTTAATTAAAGGTTCTCCTCCACCAAATGTAATCCATCTCACCCCTGTTTTATATAAAATCGCCAATCGTTCTAATATTTCATTTGTATCCAATTCATTCACAGATACTTCTCTTGAACCACAATAAAGGCATTGATAGGGGCAACGAAAAGTTATATTCCATTCCACAAATAATGGCGAATTTACTCCTAAAACCTTTGTTTTTATCCATGATTTTAATATGGTAGGAATATTTTTTATTTTATTCATTGAATACTACTTCCCAAATCAATCTTTTTATACAATTTTAATCGGATTAATGCTACCCAACCAACAGGAATCCATATCCAGAATGTAAGTATACGAAACAGTCCTATAACAAGGATTATTTCTGGTAATTGAACCTGTAGCCAGTGTAGGGAAATACTCATTGTCGTTTCAACAATTCCAATCCCTCCCGGAATACCACTACATATCGCAAGTAGCAGATTCCCCAAAACAGTAATTTCTGCTTGACTTAAATAGATTCCCGATTCCTTTCCTCCTAATAATAAATAAAAGATAAAACCATTAATAGTCCAACCTATTGAACAAGCTACACAAAATACCATAAGAAATAAAGGGCGAATTAAATCTTCTGATATCCATATTTTAAATTTCGTTAGCCAGGGTTTAAATACTCTAAGCATCCATGGAAACATAATTAATAATAATAACGAAAGAATTATTGGCAATAACAAAGTATTCGCATAAAATCCCAAAGATATAATTGTTACTACAAACGCTCCTTCAAAAACACATAATAAAAATAAAAATTCTAAAGACATTGCTTTTGAAAGGGGAATATCTGTTGTTTTTGTAATTACATAACCTCTTAATGCCCGCCCCAACTGTGCTGGCAATACAATGCCTGCTCCCGCACTAAGGTAAATCCAAACAGATTTTATTACAGGAACATTTGCAGAATATTTCTTAAGCATACATCTCCACAAATAGTAATCCAATATCCAATCTAATAATCGTAAAATACATGCAAATAAGAATAATCCCCACCTATTTATGATTAAATTCTTTATATCTGTCAGATTCTCTTCTCTTATCTGATAGATTCCAAAACAGGTTATTATAATCAGAAGAATAAAACCAAATATATGAAGTAAATTTAATATTTTGTCTTTATTTTTTATAAAATTAAACATTGCTTAAATTATCTTTAATTAGGATTGTATATGATACCACGAAGATGGATACATATTTTACCCTCTGAATATAACGAAGTTCTAAATCCTTCCCACCCATTACTATCGAATTACAATATTGTTTCTCAATGGGAAAAAGAGTTTGGTAATTTCATAGGTTCTCCCAATACGGTTGCACTTCCCTCCGGAAGAATTGGACTTAAACTTATTTTACAATATTTGAACCTTCAAGAAAATGATGAAGTAATTATTCCAGCCCTAACATTGAAGGCATTGGTAAGTATTATCAAATCATTAGGTCTTAAACCCGTTTGTGCCGACATAGACCCTAAAACATTAAACATAGACCCCGAATCGGTACGCAATTTAATTACACCTCGAACCAAAGCCATTATCGCATTACATACCTTTGGCAACCCCTGCCTAATTGAAGAAATATGTAAAATAGGACAGGAAAACAATATCCCTGTTATAGAAGATGCTGCTCATGCATGTGGCGCTAAAATACAAAATAAATTCGTAGGAACATTTGGATATGCGGGCTTTTTTAGTTTTGATATATCTAAACCTATAAATACATACGGTGGGGGAATGCTTGTTAGTGAAGACTTATCACTAATTGATTTCGTAAGAGAATATAATAAAAAACTAATTTTAGACACAACTGAAATAACCAAAAAAGCAAAGTCTATTAAGTTAGAACAGGCACTATATAAATTAAAACTTATGTATCCCATTCTCTTTTTAAGACTGTTCCGATTTTTCTTCAAGTCTCTGGAATTTGTATACCGTAAAATTCAAAGTGTTCCCCCTGAAAATATCCAATTTACACCTTTACAAGCAAGTATAGGTATAGAAAAGTTATCTTTACTAAATTCAAGAATAGCGCAAAGAAATGAAGTAGCACAATTATACCGCAAATTATTATCCGATAAAATTGATATTCCTTATGTAACTTCTGAATGTATACCTTCTTATTACATGTTTGTTGTTATTCTTCCTAAAAAATCTCATAACATCTGTAGATCTCTCCTTTTCCATGGAATAGATACCGCATTTAAAGAAGAGGTTATAGATGATGTGTCCCTATTAGTTGAAAAATCACATTGTCCAAATGCGAATGGAGTTTATCCCTATTTACTTGCGTTACCTTTCTATGATGTTATTTCAAAAGATACCATTGAATATATATGTAATTGCCTGAACGAACTTGTAGAATAAGTAAAAACTGTTAATCTGAAAATCCCATTTGTTTAAGCCTTTGTTTTACATCCTCGTTTTGAGGATTGAGTTCTATAACTTCTGAAAATATCTTCTTTTCATTATCCTTATCACTTAATTTTATATATGTTTCCCCTAATTCTATTAATACCTCTGTAATTATCTCTTTTGGAGCCTCTTTTTCTTTTAGTTCTTTAATAGCCTTTTGATAAAGTTGTATTGCCTGTTGATAATCACCTATCTCTTTTTTAAATCCAGCATAGATTGCCCAACCTTCACCATCACTGGGATAAATTTCTAATGCGGTCTTGTAAGCCTTTTCGGCTTCTTCATATCTTTTCTGCTTTCTATATAAGTTCCCTAAATTTCTCCACGCAAGAGGAAATCTATATTCTAAATTTACCGCCTCTTTTAAATGTTTTTCTGCTAAATCATATCTGTTAACCTGAAACGCATAAAAGCCTAATGTATTATGAAGATTATGGTCCTGAGGTTGTTTCTCTAATGCCTTTTCAAAATATGGAATAACTTTTTCTAATTCACCTTTTGCATAAAAAGCTTCAGCAATATTATAGAGAGCATTTATCAGGTCGGGTTTTATAGACAAGGATTTTTGATAAAGTTCTATTGCTTTGTCAACATCCCCCGACAAAAAAGCATGATACCCTAAATTGTTATATGCCAGTGGATTTTTGTCATCTATTTCCAACGCTTTGTTATACATATCTTCCGCTTCTTTTGATTTTCCCATTCGGTCGTATAAAACCCCCAGGTCATAAGGGATATAAGAATTATTGGGGCTATTTACCATCGCCTTTTGATACAACTCTATTGCCTGCTCAGTATTCCCTTTCTTTTCTGCCAACTGAGCCAGATTATAGTATGCCAATTCATCATTAGGTCTTATTTTTAATGCTTCATAAAATTTATTTTCCGCCTCGTCCCATTTGTTTAACTTAACTAATAAACTCCCCCAATTATTTAATACTAATGTAAAATCAGGAACAACTTCTAATGCTTTTTTAAAGTGTTCTATGGCGTCTTCTGGTTTATCTTCCTGTATTAAGATAGCCAATTCTCGATGTGCCCGTGCATCTTTGGGGTTCATTTCTATTGCTTTTTCAAAATAAGAAATCGCTTCTTCTTTTTTCCCCATTCTCGACAATACCTGCGCTATCATATAATAAACATTTTGAGAATTCGGGTCAATATTTAACGCCAACTTCAACTTTTCTAACGATTTTTCATATTCTCCCCTATTGGCATAAATAGCACCCATTTTGGCAATCACATAACAAAATTGGGGATAGGCTTCTAATGCTTTTTCATAGCAGGTAATCGCTTGTTCGTAGTCCTTCTTCAATTCCATAATCTCCCCTAATTCATTCCATGCCCGAGCATCTCGAATATTTAATTCTATCGCCCTTCGAAAATAATTCTCTGCTTCATCTATTCTTTCCTGTTTCTTTAAGACACACCCTAAAAGATAAACACTATCTTGATACTCCGAATTTAGTTCAATGGCCTTTTTAAAGTTATTTTCAGCCTCTGTCAAATTATCTTTGGCAAAAAGAATTCTTCCTAATTGTTCATAAGCATAGGCAAAATCAGGTCTGACGGACACTGCTTGCCGATAATATTTCTCTGCTGTGTCCCATTCCCCTTCATCTGCATGAATGTTCCCCAACTCACAAAGTGCTCTTGCATCCTTAGGATTTAACTCTACCGCTTTTAACAAAGTATCTCGTGCTTCTTCAATTCGACCCAAATTTTTCAACTCTCGACCTATAAGAAAGTATACATCCTGATAGGAAGGGTCTGTTTCTAATGCCTTCTGGTAAAAAGCCAAGGCATCTTCTGACCGTCCTTGTGATGAAAGTATTCTGCCATATTTATCCAGGACATAAGTAAAATCAGGAACGATTTGTAAAGCCTTCTCATAATGAGAAAGGGCTTCCTTCCAATTTCCCTGATGTTCTAAAATTTCTCCTATTTCATTGTGAGAACGGGCATCATTCGGATTTAATTCAAGAGATTTTTTAAAATATTTTTCCGCATTTACTTCATCTTTCAAGGCAAGATAGGTTTTTCCAAGATAATAAAACATATCCTGATAACTCGGGTCTAATCGGATACCTTTTTCAAATTGTTCTTTTGCTTCTTTAAAGTAACCCGATTTAAATAAATCTTTACCTAAACGATGGTGCATATAGGGCAAACTTTTAGGCATGTAAAGAAGGGTTTGTGCTTCTTCCAGAGCCTTTTGAACTTCACCCCTCCTTAAATACGAATCTGCTCGTTGATAATGCCATCGTGCTAAATCAGGCTCAAAGGGAACCCATCGGACAGAAATTAAAATAAAACTTATAAGGAGAATTGACAACCAACGAGTTAAGGATAAAGCATTTTTATTTTTAATGCACAACCCTAAGAAATAAATAAAGTTAGCACCTATTAAAAAGAATAGGGGAAGAACAGGAACTCTTGCTCTCCCGTTCACAAAAAACATTAAGAAACTACCTAAATAGGTAATAATGAATAAATAAATTAATAACAGCAATTCAACGGAATAAGAACCACTCGAACAAAAAAGAAGATTAGAAATACTTTCTTTGTTCAACCCAGATCTCATATTAAAAAGAAGGAGAAGGGTCCCTGCAATAAAAAGTCCTCCCGCCCATGGAAAAGTAGGGAGATATTTCAACGGAGGGTAATGCTTTATCTCATAATACACAACTTTATTACAAGTAATTTCGATAGGGCACCAGAGAAGAATTGCTTTTTTTAATACCTGTATAATCGTTTCCTTAGGATGTGTTTTAATATATTCTATTGCTTTTTGTGTAAATATTTTCGAAGCATCTGCATGTTTCAAATTTTTTATCCCCAATTCTCTACCTAATCCTTTCACCACATTCACATAATCACGGGCTGTCCAGTTCCCGGTTCCTTCTAATTTCTGCAAATATTGGTTCCATGGCGTTGTCCCATCGGATTCCGGGTTATTACCTATAAAAAGATTTTCACCAAAATATGTAGAAATAAGGACCCATTCTCCTGAAGCAATATAGTTGCGGAGAGTAATCGGTATAATGGGAACAAAAGTAAAAATAAAAAGAACAATCCATGATGGAATAAACAAAAAATATTTTTTTTTCTTAAATGTAATCCATGCCATCCATAAGGCTATAAAAGGTCCAAAAGATAATATATTGGGTCTCATACTTGCATAAGCACCAATGGATAACCCTAAAGGAATACACCAATACCATTTTTTATGAATACTCCAACGATATAGTATATAAAAAATAAGAACAACCAAAAAGACGAATAAGGCAGGGTCATTTACTTCTCCTTCCCAGTAGATAAAAACACTATATGTAGCAACTAAAAAACTAAAAATGAGCCCCACAACTTCATTAAATATAGCCCTCCCTAAATAAAATGACAAAAGGACCGTTAATATACCTGCTATGGCATTAACAATACGAGGAGTTAGATAACTATCGGAAATAAAACGATAAAGGAAACTTAAAAAATACCCATGACCCGGTGGACGAAAAAAAGGAGTCGTTCGCATTTCTGGGTCGGTTACACCTTCAGGAACACTCCAATCCCCCGTTACTATAGCACGAGCAAAATAATCCTGTACTTCCGGGTCCTGTTGAAGGGCTGAATAATCAGGAGCGTATTTATATACTTCATAAAGATACCAAACTCTTAAAATTGTTGCGATGAGAAGGATAAGGAATAAAACAAACCTGACTTTATTTTCCTTCACACACTTTTCCTTATATATCTATCTGAGCAAGATAACTAAATTAAAAAATATAAAAAACCCAACAAAATTACAAAGCGTATATAAATGGCGAGATTACTCCAGCATTTCCCGCGAAGATAAATAAGGCAGCCAGTAATAACAGAGTAATAATAATAGGAGCCAGCCAATATCTCTTTCTAACCTTTAAGAAATCCCAGAACTCTTTTAATAATTCTTTCATGAATAATGTCTCCATAATCGTATTTTATAATTTATTATACAAAATTTGATTATTCTCATGGGAAAGGAATAAATAAACAGAAAAATTATTTATCGATACTCTTCACTTTCATTAAAAAAGGCATAATAAGTTCCTGTATTTTTATTCCTATTTCTTCAACCCTTCTTAAATATAGATGATAGGCTACTAATGATGGAATTGCAATAATTAATCCAACTACCGTTGTTATAAGTGCTTTGGATATCCCTTGTGCCAACATCTGTGCATTTCCAATTCCACCTACTGTGATTACATTGAATATATCTACCATACCTAAAACAGTCCCAAGTAAACCCAATAAGGGGCTAATCACAGATATTATCTGTAATACAGTTAGACCTCGTTCTAAATATGTTATTTGAG
>Ga0116168_1001191_pt1 | contig 20841 bp, 16 predicted proteins | sample AD_UKC129_MetaG_FD_89795 | JGI IMG/M metagenome (GOLD analysis project Ga0116168, IMG submission 89795) | Active sludge microbial communities of municipal wastewater-treating anaerobic digesters from Canada - AD_UKC129_MetaG | ecosystem: Engineered > Bioreactor > Anaerobic > Digestate | place...
CGCCGTTACCTAGAATCGAAGGGACTATCCGTTTCTCAAATTGACGGTGCCTATCCTTTGATGGGGCCAAAAGGCTCCGCCTTTGGTGTGCACTACGTCCAGCAGACAATCCGCTTTGCGGCGGAACTAAACTGTCCGATCGTGGATACCACGGACGGGGCCGTCGAGGTTCCGGGACTCAGTCGCGATGAGGTTTTCCGAATTACGTGCGATAATTACCGTCAGTGCCTAAGTTGGGCCGAGGATTATGGGATCATCCTGGCCGTTGAACCCCACGGTCCTTACACAAATGACCCGGAGTTTTTGCATCGTCTGTTCGATTATTTTCAGTCAGAATACCTACGTTTTAATCTGGACACCGGCAACACGTTCATTGCCGGTCATGATCCGCTGGAGTTTTGCAAGGAGTTCCGACCCTACCTCGTTCATTGTCACATCAAGGACGTGAGCGAATCATTGGCGGCTGCCGCTCGTGGGCAAGAGACAGGAATCGGGACATCCTTTGTCCCGGTTGGCGGGGGAGTTAATGCGGAGAACATCCGGCGGGTGATCCAATATCTCAAAGAGACCAATTGGAGTGGTGCCGTGTCCATCGAATGCTACGGGACACAGGAGTTCATGGAGGCCAGCGTCAAGTTTCTCCGATCGCTTCTGTGAGGTAAGACCTAGAAAACGGCAAGAAGGAAACAGATAACCGAGACTGAGTTGTCTGATCGACTGTGGGGAAAAGTGCCGGAAAAAGTGTGTGTTGCTCGCCGTATCCATCGCCAACAATAGGGAGGTTTAACCGTGGAAAAGCATGTTTCGCGTCGCCAGTTTGTCGGAACGACACTCTTTGGCTCCACCGTGGGGGCTTTATCCTGCCAGGCATTGACAAGGATGACGGTGGCGGAGGAACCCGCAAGCGCCCCGGTGACATCGCTGCCAAAAGGCAAAATCAAAGACCTGGAGATCAGCCGGCTTATTTTGGGAGGTAATCTTTTGACGCATTTCACCCATAGCCGCGATTTGCGTTACGTATATACTTTGGCCCGACATTACAACACGGACGAAAAAATCCTGGAAACACTTGCCGTGGCCGAGGCTCACGGGATTAACACCCTGTTTATCCATTATGTCCCTCACGCTCTCAGTATCCTGCAGGAGCACCGCAAGCGCGGCGGAAAGATGCAGTGGATCACGTGCACGGCTCACGCCTTGGTCAGCGGGGGACTCGATGAATTCAAACGTCAAATCGATGCCCTCGTGGCTGCGGGTACGAATGCACTTTACATTTCTGGGTTGGAGGGCGACTTCTCCTGTGGCTTCCTTAACGACGTTTGTGGCCCGGAGGCCGACGAGCGTGTGGGAGCACCGCGGATGGAACTGCTGGCTCAAGCGCTCGACTACGCCAAATCGCACAAGCTCCCTGTGGGAATTGGGGCACACCGTATGGGAGTCGTGGAGGATTGCGAGAAGGCGAAACTCGATTGCGACTTCTATGTCGTCACATTCCACCGGCAGAACTATCCCAGCGCCAAACTCTATTACGATTCGCGGTGGTGCTCCAAACCGGAGGAATTGGCTGCCCTTATGCAGTCCGTGGAGAAGCCCTGGTTTGCCTTCAAGGTCATGGCCGCCGGCGCCATTCCGCCTGAAGTGGCCTTCCGCTATGCCTTTGAAAACGGTGCGGATTTCGTACTAGCGGGGATGTTTGATTTCGAGATCGCCACGGATGTGGCCTTGGTGAACAAGATTCTCGCCGAGTTGAAAAACCGACAGCGGCCCTGGCGGGCATGATGTAAGACGCATGAATAAGCGGAATGTCTGTGGTCGTTGGCCGCGGTGACCGGTCGAGAGTGTGTTCAGCCGGGGCTCTGTGGTTGCCGAGTGACCGTTTGGGGTGTCCGTGGGGGAACGATTTGCCCGTATCCATGATGGTACTTGTCGTACCATTTTCGCGCCTCTTCCAATGGGATTTCCAGGGGTTGGCCCAGTTGAGAGGCCAAAAACGCTTTCTTGGCTGCATCCTCTAGCGCCACGGCCAGTTTGACAGCGTCCAGCGCGGTCGGTCCCCAAGTGAAAGCCCCGTGATTGGCCAAGAGGATGGCGGGGGCACGTCCCCGATAACGAACGATGGCCTGGCCGATGTTGTCGCCCTCATTATCCACGTACGGAGCACAAGGGATTTCACCTCCGAAATAGTCGGCCATGGATGTCAAGCAAAGAGGGACCGGCCGTCCCACGGCCGCCCAAGCCGTGGCGTAGTCACTATGGGCATGAGCAATACCTCCGACCCCCGGCATATTCCGGTAAATATATAAATGGTGCGGCAAATCCACGCTCGGCCGCAGATGGGTACTGATGACCTTGCCGGTAATCAAATCCACCTCGACGAGGTCTTCCGGAGAGAGTGTCTCATAGTCAACGCCGGAAGGCTTGATGACCAGTCGGCCGGTGCTGCGATCCAGTCCGCTAACATTTCCCGAATGCAGGCAGACCAGACCGTGCTCCATCAGAAGCTTGTTGGCACGACAAACCTCTTCTCTCAACTGTTCTAAACTCATCTCAGGTGACTCCCGCTGATCAGGGGGAAAAGCTGCCCACTGCTGCCGGCGCAACACGGCAACTGTGTTACGCAGACAACCTGCGGCTTACCATGCGACGCCTACACCTGGTTCACGATTCGCCGCGGACTTCTTTTCGCAAGGCAATGAGCTGTTTCATGACATCGTACAGGGAATCGCGGTAATCGGGCAAGCCAAAGGCGTCATGAAGCCGACGGTACAATTGATAAAGGCGTTCATAAACAGCCACCGCTTGTTTTCGTGGTCGAAAGACGGTCGGCTTGGTGCCCGTCATGCGACGTTGGGCTTGTTCAACATCTTTATATGCCCCGCCTGCAACAGCACCGAAAATGGCTGCCCCCAAGGCACACGTCTGCGCCGATCGGCTGATCTTCATCGGTCGATTGCAGACATCCGCATAAATCTGCATGACGAAGGGGTTTTTCTCGGCGATGCCTCCGCAGTTGACGACCTCTTTGACAGTCACACCATATTCCTCAAATCTCTTGATGATCGTTAAGGCCCCAAAGGCGGTTGCCTCGATGAGGGCACGATAGACTTCCGGGGCCGTGGTCAACAGCGTTTGACCGACGAGCAATCCCGTGAGCAGAGGATCGACGAGGATTGTCCGGTTGCCATTGTTCCAGTCCAAGGCCAGGAGCCCGCTCTCGCCGGGTTTCAATTTCTCGGCATCACGAGTCAATGCTGCGTGGGGATCGCCCGCGGCGGTGTACTTAGCCGGTGCCAGAAAACTTACGAACCAGTTGAAGATGTCTCCCACAGCCGATTGCCCGGCCTCCAGCCCGTACATCCCTGGAATAATCGAGTGCGGCACAATTCCGCACAGCCCAGGAATATCCGGGAGTGGCTGATTCATCGGCACAACCATCATGTCGCAGGTACTAGTACCGATAATCTTGACGAGGGTTCCCGGTTTGATCCCGGCGCCAACCGCTCCCATGTGCGCATCAAAGGCCCCGACGGCCACCGGCGTTCCGGGCCGCAAACCAACCTTGCGGGCGACCTCCCGCGTTAGCTCACCTGCCTTACGATCGGCCGGTAGTGCCTCCGGCGCATATCGCTGCCGAATTTTCACCAGCTTGGGATCGAGGGCACGCAAGAATTCCTCACTGGGCAGGCCTCCCCATTCTGGGTTGTACATCGCCTTGTGTCCGGCGGCACAGATCGAGCGTGGAATGGTCTCCGGCTTAAGATTCCCTGTCAAAAAGCCGGGGATAAAGTCCGCCAATTCCACCCAGGAGTAGGCCGCATCAAAGACGTTTGGATTGGTTCGGAGACAATGCAATATCTTCGACCAGAACCACTCCGAGCTGTAAGTCCCGCCGCATTTCGCGAGATACGGAAGCCCCATTGCCCGAGCCTTCTCGGTGATCTCTGCGGCCTCGGCATAGGACGTATGATCCTTCCACAACCAGGCCTGGGCGGCAAAGTTATTCGCAAAGCGTTTTTGAAAGGCCAACGGCCAGCCATTTTCATCAACCGGAATGGGCGTAGAACCGGTCGTATCAACCCCGATGCCCACCACATGCTCTGGAGCGAATCCCACACTCTTCGGCACACTGCGGATGGCCGCCCGTACGCAGCGATAAAACCCCTCAATATAGTCCGCCGGGTTTTGCCGCGCGAGATTCGGATTCTTCGGATCGAGGAGAACGCCTTTGTCACCGCTGGGGTATTGATAAACTGCGGTTCCGACCTCTTCGCCGGTTCGCACATCCACAATCAGCGCCCGAACACTGTTGGTGCCATAATCAAGACCGATCGCAAACTGGCGTGCTGCCGATTTGGCCATGCTTAAGGCTCCTTTATCACATCACCACGGTTGCACAGATGAGCTATCTGGAACAAACACTCGGCAAATCATTTGGATAAGACTACCGTCCTACGCGTTCCGCTGCAACAGGAGCGTCTCACAATTGTGGACTGTGGGAAACGCAACCAAATGGCGGGTTGCCAGTGGCTCTGTGGGGACTTCTCGCAGACGCTGTTTTGAAGCGCATCAAAACGACCTCCGCGATAAGCGGAGGTCGCAACACAGGATGCGATGAATGATCTTAAAACCCCAACAATACGATTCCCGACTAGCCCCCGCACGTCCGCAGGCTACAGAACTACAGCTACAGAACTGCGGATCTTGGTCGTCAATCGAGGGCCAAAAGCCGCTTCAAATCCTCCTTGCTAGCCAAACCAGTGATACGTTGAACCGGCCTTCCTTGATCGAAGAGGATGAGCGTGGGAATGGCCGAGACACGATACTGGGCCGCCAAGGTGGGGGCCTGATCAACATTCACTTTGACGATCCGAACGCCGTTAACTTCCTGGGCCAATTGCTCGAGAATTGGTGCCAGGGCACGGCAGGGACCGCACCAGTCCGCGTAAAAGTCAACCAACACAGGGACACTGGATTGGGCCACAAGGGTGTTGAAATTTGCTGCGTTGGCGTGCTCGATGGTGTTTTTTCCACCGGTAAACCACATTGTTCTTGTCTCCTTTTTCTCTTGACTTGGATTTGTTGAAGTATCACGAAACGGCTGATCAGTTTTGGTTGTTTCCCTCGAGATCGCGTCGCCCTCGCCGGACCTCCTCACGCTGTTCTGATCCGCCGGAGTAACAGCGAGGGTTTCGGAAATCGATTCGGGGCGAAGATGCGAGCCGGAAAGGGCCTCACTGGTGCATCCTCCGAGAATGGTAAGTCCTCCGGCGAGGACGAATGCCCCAACAGTCCGTAACTTCACGGAAAGTACCTCATAACGTGTGAGGTAACCTGACTTTTGCCAAATCTGATTCCGCTTCAAGGTCAAACCTCCATGACATGTAACACTTATTTGACTTTGGCGTGACATCCTGATCACGAACCCTCAAAGGGTCTGATGCCTTCCGTCCTAGGAAGGTTACAAAGGGAAGGGGTCCACTTTGGGACCTGGCTAATCGGTCACCTCCGCTTGAAACTACCGGTGGCTTTTCATGACAAAGCGCTGGTGATAAACAGAATCGTGAGCCGTATTTTCATAGTCCTGAACACAGTGGCGGCTGGGCGGATGCGAAGAAACGAGAGAATCTCTCCGAGGTAGCCTTTGTTAAAACGGAGATGTCACATGATTTTGTGCCTTTCGTGTCTTGCTACCTTGACTTGGCCCCAAGAACTGGGCGACAATGAAAGGCGTCGACACCTGTTTCCGGGGCGGCGGGATGATGCACTTAACGGTCGCACGGAGCAGGGTCGATTTTGTCTTTATTTCTGCCCACGACAAGGCCCTGCGATTGAAGGTTGCGACTCGCAAGTGGGAGTGTCGGTTTTTGACAATATCGCCAATTTGGCCAACACAATTTGGTGTCTGTGGTCCACCGGGCGGGGATAATATCCCCTATGCGGGCGGTTCGAAACGGGTGTTTTTTCGGGGTCCTTGATATGTGGCGGACAGCGCAGATGGTGAATTTGAATTTAAGTCCTGCGAGTATGCGGGTAGTGAAGTTGCTGGTCGGGAACACACCCAAGAGTGTGGCCGACCTCATCCGCGAGATGAAAGTCACGCGGACAGCCGTTACCGAGCAACTCAATGAACTGGTAGCCGCCGGCCTGGTGGAGCGGCAGATGCAACGCCTTCCTGGTCGAGGACGACCCCGCCACGTTTACTCCGCGACCCCAGGTGCCTTGCTCCTCCTCCTCTCGAAAAATCAGGAAATGGTTTTGCCCAACATTTGGCGGGCGATCCGCGAAGTGGGTGGGCCAAAGCTCCTGGGCGAAGTCATCAAACAGGTTAGCCGATGGCTGGCCGAGCATTACCGCAAGCAAATTACAGCGACAACGCCGGCCGAACGCGTTTTACAGTTAGTCGAGATTCTTCGGGAGGAAGGGGTCCTGGTGGATATTCAGGAGGAAAATGGCCGTTATACCATTCGTCAGCGGAGTTGCCCATACATCATGATGTACGAAGAGAATCGGGCTGCTTGCCTCCTTGACCAAGAGACGTTCGCGTTGGTTCTCGGAGGGCCGGTGCGGCAAGTGGCGTGTCGCCATGACGGGGCTCCTTGCTGCGTGTTTGAGGTCACGAAAGACAACCCCGCCACCGATGCGGCGTAATCGTTATTTTTCCTGTGATGTGCCTTGTGAGTAAGCAGCGTTGCAAGAACACTCCGGAACATCGCGACCTCGCCTCTGGCCCTAGCCTTGTTTCTAGTGGCGCCCTCCGCGTTTTTCAGGTCACTCGGCACCTCATCGCCAACGTTACCGGCTTTTGTCTGAGGGAGCGTTCGCCGCGCAGATGGTTCCTCTTTGTGGCCATTGTTCTTGTCGGGGTGGCGTTAGTGGTGTTTCTCGATTGGTGGATTACGGTGCCGGACTCGGTCTCCGTCACATACGTGGGCCGGGAAAGCTGCTACCGCTGCCATGAACAAGAGTGCCGCCTTTGGGAAGGGTCTGATCACGATCTCGCCATGGATGTGGCCACTTCGGAAACCGTCCTCGGCAATTTTGACGATTGTACATTTACCCATATTGCCTTCAGCGACGTGTGGCGGTTTTCTGATGAAGAGCTGAGAAAAATCCTCTCGCGGCTTGATGACGAGACGCTAGCGGTAGCCCTTCAACCTTACGAAGTTGCCCACACGCCGGAGACGTTCTACCCTTATACCCCGCCCAGTGGTGACCGCTCACGGCAGCGTATTCTGGAGGTCTTACCGGAAGAACGTCGATCCGCCGTTGAGCGTCTTGTCACGTGGAAAAAGACGTTTGCTCGACCATGTGACATCACCGATGCCCACCGCAAGCTGGGTGACGCCGCCCGGGATCTCATCCAGAGCGGACAAATCGAGAACCCGGATTGGGCCGTTACGAGCCGCTTTTTCCGAAGAAACGGGAAATTCTACGTTCTCACCGATGACCGGGACGGCACGCCCCGCGAGTTCCAGGTGGATTATGTTTTTGGAGTTTACCCGTTGCAGCAGTATCTGGTCACATTTCCAGACGGACGTGTCCAGTGCTTGCCGCTGGCCTGGGACGTGAAGTCCCGACGATGGTTTCACCTCTATCCGAGCGACCCCATTCCGGCGCAAGATCCGCTGCATTGGACGCGGGCCTTGCAAAACTGGAACTACATGTGCGCCGACTGCCACACAACGAATTTGCAGAAAAATTATGACGTAACGACCAACACTTATCGCACGGAATGGTCCGAGATCGACGTAAGCTGCGAAGCATGTCATGGTCCGGCCAGTCTCCATGTCCAGTTGGCCGACTCGTGGAGTCTGTTTTGGGACCGGAAACGCGGCAACGGGCTGGTCAGCTTTTCGCCACAGAAGTGCGACAACAAGACGGTTGTCGATAGTTGTGCCCCATGTCATGCGCGGCGTCGCCCCATTGCTTCCCCGTTTCCACCGGGAGAGGCTTTCCTCAACTACTACGTGCCGGAACTCCTCGATGGTAATTTGTACTATCCGGATGGTCAAATCCTAGATGAGGACTATGAGTACGCTTCGTTTCTACAAAGTCTTATGTATCGGAAAGGAGTCCGCTGTGCCGATTGTCATGACCCCCACACGGCCCGGGTGAAGTTTGCCGAAAAGGCTAAGGTGGGTGAGGTTCGTCAGCCATATGCGGATAACAAATTGTGCGGACAATGCCACTTGCCCAGTAAATACGATACGGTCCAGCATCATCATCACCCCGATAGCACCAAGCCGGGCACACACTGTGTGGAGTGTCACATGCCGGAGACGACTTACATGGTTGTGGACGCACGGCGCGATCATAGTCTTCGCATCCCTCGACCGGACCTTACGGTCAGTCTCGGCATTCCGAACGCTTGTAATCTTTGTCATCAAGATCCCGAAAAAGGCGAAACTCCCGATTGGGCTGTGGAATGGGTCAACAAATGGTATGGTCCCCGCAAGGAACCGTCCCATTTCGCTTACGCCTTCGAGAAAGGGCGACGGCTTGATTCCTCGGGCGTGATCGAGTTGCTGGCGGTGGCACGGCGGCAGGACCTCTCTGCCATTGTGCGGGCCAGTGCCGTGCTTTTGCTGGCTAATTATGGAAGTGAAGCCGCCCGGGGAGCCGTGTTTGCTGCAGCACGAGACCCCGAACCTCTTGTTCGCTTGGCTGCTGCGCGGGCCCTGCAAAACGTGGTGATCCGGGAGGACGATGTTCCCCGTGTTCAGCATCTCTTGAGTGATCCCATCAGGGCGGTGCGCGTCGAGTCGGTCCCCTGGGCGTTGAATCTTCCTCCGCAGGCGCTGAGCGGCAGTGCTATGAAAGCCCTGCAATCGGCCATTGAGGAATACCGAACAAGCCAGCTTCTTGTTTCCGATCAGCCGGGTGCCCATATGAATTTGGCCATCCTGGCCGAGTTTCTCGGAGATTTTCAGGAGCAGGAACAAAAGTACCTCGATGCCCTGCGGATCGATCCCCTTTTCCTTCCGGCCAGAAACAATTTGGGGATGATCTACGCACGAACCCAACGGTTTGCCGAGGCAGAAGAGCAATATCGCCGAGCCTTGAAAATCAATCCAGATTTTGTTCCCGTTCGAGACAATCTCGCTCGTTTGTACTATCAAATGGGACGGTTTGACGAAGCGGAGCGGGAGTTCCGAACGATTCTTTCCAAATACCCCAATCGCGGCGATATTCATTTCGCCTTGGGGTTACTCCTGGCGGAACTTCCCACGCGCTTGGCCGATGCCATCGAGGAGCTCCGGGAGGCGGCCCGGCTGCTCCCGAATGAATCACGGGTGCTCTACAACACGGCGGTTGCCTTGCAAAAGGCCGGCAGAGCAAGCGAATCGGCGGAGTACTATGAGAAGGCCTACCGACTCGGGAATCCGTCGGCGGACCTGCTTCAAGGGTATGCCCTGTGTTTGGTGGAATTAAAGCGATGTGCCGCGGCATTGGCCATCGCCGACGAATTGTGTCAGCGTTTTCCTAACCCGGAAAGTGCCCATTTCCGCAATGCGATCGCGGAGCGGTGCCGGAGTAACTGATCGGTCAGGTTGCGGGCGAGAATTTCCCATTAAGCGCATTGTGTAAGACAAGTTAGGTTGGGGAAGACATCCACAACCCGAGGTCAGTCAATGCGGGGCACGCGATACGTTCGGAACTCTGTCAATATGAGATCCACCTTCTCATCGTTTGGTGACACAGGCACACGTTCCACCAATTGGCACTCGAAGGCCAAACCGATCCGCACTACCCTTCGGGGGAGCGTCTTCAAAAAGCGATCATAATAGCCGCGACCACGTCCCAGGCGGTTCCCGTTTCGGTCAAACGCCAGTCCGGGTACCAGGACGAGATCGAGTTCGTGCGGACTAAAGATTTTGGTCTCCTTGGATCGTAAGTCAGGCCGGGGCTCGAGAATATTGAGTGTGCCGCGATCAAGCTCATCGAACGATTCCCAGCGAAAGAGCCTTAGCTCGTCGCCCTCGCACCACGGAATAACCACAACCTTGCTCTCCCTCTTCATTCGCAGTAAGAGGCGGTGCGTCTCGACCTCTTTGCCGGTGCTGACGTAGCTCATGATGGACCGAGACGATTGATATTCCGGCAGTTGAACCAGCGTTTCCTGAATCGCCTGTGAGGCCTGAAGGACCCATTCCGGATCGAGAGACTGGCGAACGGCCTTCAAACGTTGACGGAGTTCCTGCTTCGCCCGGGCGAGGTTTTCTTGATCATTGCTCATTGATACAAAGAGTTTCTTTGGTTACCACGGTCCCGATCGATCTTGATGAACGACCAGGAGCCTATCCCGTAATCTCCCCTCTCCTGTTCAGCGGGAGAGGGGTCGGGGGTGAGGGTGGCTCGAATCGCTGCCGGTTTTCTCGATCGATTTTGACGTTCGCTTGCCCTCACCCCAACCCTCTCCCAGCGGGAGAGGGGGAACTTATTGGGTTAGACTCCAATAGAGATTATGAGGCAACGATTAGAGATAATCCAACAAGGACATCCGAAAGATCTTTGCGGTTGCCTGCAGTGCTGCCTGGTATGCCGACTGCTTGGCCACGAGGGAGGAAATCACCTCGGCCAAATCCGCGTCGAAATCGGCAGCCAGGGCCGACTGCAATTGAGTATCTTCATCCTCCAGCCGATTGTTCAGAATATCAAGGCTCTGTTGTTTGGCGCCTAACTCGGCCCGACGAAAATTGAGATTGAGCACCGCTTCATCCAAGAGATCAATCGCCCGCTGGGCGCCCCAAACATCGTTACGGATCAGTGCGTCCTTAAGGCGGATGAGGGCCGTGAAGATTCCCTCGGTCTCAAGCGGGTTAACGTCGCGGCCCGTTAATTGCGATGATTGGCCCCCCGCAATAGTAGGTGGACTACTTGGGCTTGTGACTTCAACGAAGCCGGTTCCGTCATTGCCGTCGGTGGGGTCGAGGAGCGCATCAAAAACCAAGGGGGCCACAGGATCCGAAGAAAACAGCTCAATAATGCGGTTTGCCGTCGTCACGCCGGGCTGGATGGCGAACCGCATAATCTTATTGGCGGGATCAAAGGTGAATGACTCGGGCCCGCCTCCCGAGTCTTCAAAGATGATTCGATAGCCGTTGCCCGACGCCGTGGGCGATTTTGTCCTAAAGATGAGATCATTATTGGCACCGGATGACCGCACATTGGCCTGGCCGATTGTACCAGGACTTGTGGCCTTCGCGTATTCGGCCCCGACGGGAACCAGTCCCAGTTCGATGGCTGCGGTGCTGGAGGGAGTCCGACTGACTGTTAAAACGCCTGTTCCCACGCTTTCGTCAATAAGTTCAATCCCGTTCCCATATTGGGCCAAGCGGGCGATCAACCAGGGCGTTCCGCCCGGCACGCGCGGCGGATTATTGGGATGATTGTTAATGCGGTCAATGACATCCTGAACGGTGACGGCTCCTGAAAGGTCGATTTCCATCACAACGCCGTCCGCGCGCGTAATGGTGAAATCAATTCCGCCAGAGCTACCGCCTGACGTAAGGACCTCACCGACTTGGAGTAGCCCAGAGCCATCATTATCCAGCGATTCATCATCGAGACGAAGTTGAAAATTATCCCGTGCCCCGGGTGTGGCGGCAAAAAGCTCGACGATTTGTTTGGCAGTCGTTGAACCGGGAACGATCCCGATAGCGATTTGCTTATTCACGCTGTCATAAGTGATTATTTCCGATCCCGGCGGACCACCTGTATCGTAGAAACTCAGCCGAAAACCATTGAATTCGGGCCCGGCCGTCCGCGCCTGTAAAATCAGTCGATTGTGTGTGCCCACCGGATCGAAGATTGCTCGGGCTGTCGTACCCTGATCCCGATAGTCACTTACTCCGCGACCGAAATTGAGTTGGTCGAGGCGGGTATCGGCCGTCAGGGTTCGCAGGCCCAACTGCGAGGCCGTCTTTCCGCCGTTTTCCCCGATGGCAAAATCGGCCCCACTGATTCGAGTACGGACGTTAATCCGCCTTGCCGATTCATCGATCTCTGCCAACAAGCCGTACGAGGATGCGTTAAGTGTATTGAGGACGTCTTCAATAGTCGCGGCCTTGCTGAAATCCACCGCAAACGTCTGACCGCCGTTGGTGATGAGCAGTCCGGACGTCTTGTCGAAGTCCTCGCCACTACCGCCCTCTGTGACAGCGGCCCATTCTCCGGCGGGCGTTGGGAAGACAAGACCTTGCCCCGGGTAGAGTTCCTGGTCAGTGGGGTCAAGGTAGGCGAAAAACGGCAATTGGCCGGCGTCGTAGGCGTTATTGATGGCCGAGATGACATCCCGCGCCTGGCTATGGGTTTCGTCGATGCGAATCAATAGTTCTTTGGCTGTCGCATCGTATTCCACGATCTCCGACCCGACCGTGACGCTCGGATCGTCAATGAATCGGATCTTGACGCCGTTCAGGGCATCGCCATTAGAGTCAGCTTCAAGGTAGAAATCGTTATCACTTCCGGGAAATCGCAAGGCCGCCCGCGCGGGACTTCCCAAGATATCTTTCAGTTGCGTCGTGGGCTTGAGGCAGGGGTTCAGGGGCGAGCCGATAATCGGCGAGGTTCCGACTCCAATCTCCCGGTAAATCCCCAGTTGCCGGGCCGTGGTGCCGTTCCCCACATCACGAATCGACAGATCACCCGAAGCGGCATTGAGTTGGATTTTCAGCCCCTGCGAAGTCACCTCGACGTTGAGGGGAATACGGGCCGAATTGCGGCGAATTAACATGGCCACGTCGCCAATGGTGTGGGCTGAACTCAAATCCACGACGGCGCTGCGGGTTCCGTCGGAAATGACAATACTGCCCAAATCGACTCCTGCCCCGTTGTTGAGATGGGCCAAAGGCGTATCAAAACGGAGTCGCGGCTGAAGGTCGGCAGTTCCCTCGATGGCCGAGGAGATGGCACCGAAAATTTGGCTGCCCAGGACGTTGTTTTCGCTTAGTAGGTCGGTATCAACATAAGAAGGTAGCAGCCTTTCATTTCCATAAAAAGCCACTAAATTGTTGCCCGTTACGCCAAAGGGGCGTAAATCGGTAAGACTGCCCGAGAAGAGGTAGCGCCCACGAAACTTCTGGTTTCCTGCATCCAGCAACTGTTGGATTGTCTGTTGGATTTGAAGGGCTGCCGCTGCCCGCTGGGTGTCGGTGGCTGTCGTGCCGAGCACTCCCAGCGCCGTCGCCCTGGCTTCTGCAACCATGCTTGAAATACTGCTGAGCGCTGTATCGGCCGCGGTCAGATAAGACTGCGTTGTGGCGAGGTTGGCCTTGACCTGTTCTTTTTGCTCCAATAGCCGCTGAAGTCCAATGACACGCAAAGACACAATGGGCTGCTCGCTGGGTACCGAAAAACGCTGCCCTGTGCTTAATTGAAGCTGAAGATTGACAATATCCCGCTGGTCCGCCTGAATCTGCTGCAAGAGACGCTGGCGGACAAAGAGGTTCGTAATCCGTGTTGTCGGAACACCGGTGACGCTGGGCATAGTTCGTGGGACCCACTCGTTTTGCTAATGTCAGTGTTTCGAGGGTCTCTCGTGCTTTGTATGGGTGTCGGAATGGTCCGCTAGATATTCACCAGAATCTGAATAAGCTCGTTCAGCGTTTTGATAAATCGCGCAGAAACCTGGAATTGCTGCTGAAATGCAATCAATTTGACGACCTCCTCATCCAAATTGACTCCACTCACAGCAAGCTTCTGTCCTCGTAAGGTGGTTTCAAATGTTCGTGCCGACTCTGCTCCGGCACGCGAAATTGCCGCCCCTTGGGTAACCTCGCTAATCATCTGATCGTAAAGGGCGTTGATACTTCGTCCCCCATATTCGGTCAGCGGGCTATCGGCAAAACCTGCAAGGGCTACGGCAGTTTCCGTATCAATCCCAATGCCATTCTTACTCGCTGCGAACTTGCTGGGGTCCTGTGTGAGGACCCGATTGATACCAATATCGCCGGCACCTGTGCCAGTGAAGAACGTATTCAAGCCTAAACTCGCCAGGACACCACTAGTGTCTTCGGCAAAGGAAAACACTTGATCTGGCCCAGTGCATTGGATATTCAACCTGCCAAGCGAATCGATGCTCGCCTGCAATCCATCAATGGCGTTAATCTGATCCGCCAAATCCAACAGGGTGGTACCATTGTCTAAGCCGGCCAGGTTAACACGTACCCGGGTGGTTTGAATGGCGCCCGTGCGAGTATTCAGCAATTGAATGAGAAAAGACCCGTTCTGTGGCGTGAATCGAAGCCCAGCTTGGTTGAGTGGCACCGTCGGATCAGCAATCCCCTCAACAGACGTGAGCTGTGTGAAGCCGCTGAGTCCCTGGCCACTAGCGTGAATGCGGTTGAATCCGTTGATCAGGGCGGCCGTAAACTCATTCAAACGGTCTAAGAAGCTACCCAGGACGGAATCCCGGGCCGTTATCAATCCGTACAGTTCACCGGCATGAACTTCAAGCGGCGAATCCGTTTCTGCCAGCCGAACTTCCGAAACCCCAAGGCCCCTATCTGTGCTCCGCACCACCGTCACTTCTCGGGATGTGCCTTCGTACACCAGAAAGAATCCGCTCGAATAGACGGCAACGCCGCCACTCGGTTGCTCCTCCACCCGGATGTCGATCAGACTTGCCAGTTCTTCAAGTGCCTGAAGTCGCTGGTCGCGCAGCCCCACGGCGTCGCTTTGGGACACGTCACCACCTTCGGTCTCGGCAATGCGAATGTTGAGCCGTCGTATATCTTCAATCAATCGGTTAATGCGATCCGCAACGTCGTCAATACGTTTGTTCAGGTCTGAGCGAATGGCATTGACGCGATCATGGAGCCGCCTGATGTTTTGCGTCAGCGTTTGTGCTTGGAGGACCACCAGATTCCGGGCCGAGACACTTTCCGGTTGGTTGAGGACCTCGGAGATACTGGAAAAGAAACGTGTTAAGTCACTGCTAAGATCAGTATCGCTCAACTCGCCGATCAGTCCCTCCAACTGGTGATAGGTCTCTTCGGTAACCTCGGCGCCTGCCCGGTCGCTCACCGACGCCCGCAGCCGTTCTTCCAAGAACTGATCAAGCTTCTGGATGACGGCGGCGACCTGAACACCGAGCCCGAGGGGAAGCCCCCCGAGCTTTTGAATGGGCGCCGGCTTGAGGACGATCTCCTCGCGGATATATCCGGGCGTTTCGGCATTGGCGATGTTCTGGCCGATCACCTGGAGCGCAATCTGATCGGCCCTCATCGTATTGCTCGCCATGCGGATGGAACTGAACAGCGACATCGCTTTATCCTGTATCCGTCATTTGCCTAAAAGCCGCAGTTTTTCTAGGCATTGTGATCAACCAAAACACCCTGTGTTTCTGGGAGAGACTGATTGCTGTCATAATGATATGTCGGATGGCGGCGGCCTCCGGTCGCGATTATTTCAATTAACTGCGACAAGTGAATGAGCGCCCGTTGGTTGAGCATCCAATTGGTAAGATTGTGAATTTGAACTAAACGCGCTTGATGGGCTGCCTCGGCAAGTTGGCGCTTGAGCTGCCGACTAGCACCAACGGCCCCGGCCAAGTTGGTGATTCGATCCGCAGGCAACCCCTGGCCAGCGGCCTTCTCGAGGAGCTCCGCCCGGCGTGCCAAGCATTGTTTCAGTTGTTCTTCGATAGTCCCTTCTTCGGGGGCAAGGGCCGCCAGACCCTCGACATCGGCTCCGGCTAGCAATCTCTGTTTTCGTTGCAAGAGGTCAATGAGCCGCCCCTGGATGGTCGTCACCTCCTGCAAGAATTTCGCCAACTCTCGTTCCCACTCTTCGTGCATTGCGATCATCCTCAGACACTACCCGTACGTGATTGTGAGTCAGATGTTTTCCATGAGTTGCACGTCACCCCGCTGGTCGGTCGTCCTAGCCACGCCGTTGGAGCTGGAACAGCTCATACATCGGTTTCGAGAATTTGTCGCCCGACGCGTCGGCCAGTTTTTCAGCCAACGTCATGTCCAAGTGCTGTTCGAAGATCTGCTCTGCCAGGCCACCATGGAAATAGGGTGTTTTGTGGATCGACTTCCGCATCTCCTTGAGCATAAGGCCAAAGAACGTTTGCCCCACAAACCTTCGGAAGACCTTCTCCAGTTCCTCGTCTTCTGAGTTTGTTGGGGAAATCCCATGGCCTTGCTTATCTTGCTGCGTGTCTTGGGGGGGCGTAGTTACGTCACGACTTTCAAATTGCGCAGAAGCCGCGTTGCCGGTCCAAAACGGTGACGGGGCTGCCGTACGGTTTGCGACCGCATCGAGATAGGCCACAAACGGTTGAGAAGTGTTCTCCCTTGACCGCCCGTTTGAAGGCGAACGAATCACCGCCAAAGGGTGGGTTTGTGAAACGGCCTCGCTTCGCAACATCGTCATGAATTAACCCTACTCTTTTGCTCAAGACATGATTCACTCGATAATCAATCGGCCGTGCAGTTTGCCGTTCTTTTCTAGACCCTTGATGATCTGGATGATGTCCTGGGGTGGTGTGTTCAAGGCGTTAAGGGCATCGACAAGGGCCTTGAGTTTGGTCGTCTGCGTTTGGGCCGAGTCCACAGAAACAAATTGGGCACCTCCGGCCTGGATCACCATGTTTCCGTGGGTCACAACCACGGGGCCAATTTCCACATCGCCGCTGATAATGATGCTGCCTGTCCGTTCATTGACCACGACCCTCGGACCGACGGCCACATCCATGAGGGGTAATTCCATGAGTTGCGACACAAACAGGACAGGATCATCGGCATATTGCCGGGGAATCAAAACCTCCACGTTGACTTGATTGATCGCCCGAGCCAGCATCATCCCACCACTTTGGACCGTCATTTGGGAATTGATCAACTCAACGATGTCCTGGGCAACCTGAAAGTCGGCGTAGGGGGGATCAATGACCAGTGTCACGCGGCCATCTTTGACAAACGGATTGAAGAAATCTGCCTCCAACCGGCAGCCACCGGTAATTCTTCCCACGGTTGGTGTGTCAGTGCTTTCAATGGTAATGGAACCCTCAGCCAGGGCATAAACACGGCGGTCTCGAGGGTCGGGCCCGACGAGCGGTGTCAAGAATAGTCGTCCCCCTGCCAGGCTTTTGCACGATCCCACTGAGTGGACCTGGCAGTCGATGCGATCACCTTGCCGCGCGCCCGCCGGGGGTACTGTTGCCGTGACCAAAACAAGGGCCACATTTTTGGCATCCTTCAATTCGGTTTGGGCATCGCGAGCAAGGGGATTTCCCAACATTTCCAAGGCCACGGCCATGCTGCGGATGGTGGGGAGAAAGCTACTGCCGTCTCCAGTACCCTTTAAGCCCACCACAAGTCCCAGACCGTGAAGGTTGTTATCCTCTTGGCCTTTGACGCGACAAATTGTCTTGAGCGGGACCGCCGCCCAGAGGGCGCCGCCCGTCATGAACACGCAGAGGCAAACGATGGCGCCGATAAAGCGATGTCGCATTGTCATGGTGCGTCCATGCTCCCTTTGTTAGCAAAATAACCTGGTGGTCTCCTAGAAGGGCTGATGCTCGTCCAGCCATTTGAGGAGCCAGCCGCGCCGATAACCATCCCTCACGTGGCCAACTTCTCGCTTGATAACCCGAAGATCAGCAACGTTTTCGCTTTGCACAGTGTTGTCGGGCAAAATGGACTGTGGCCAAACCGTCCCGGTTAGGTAAATCTCCCAAATGTCGTTATTAACCTGGATTGTCCGTCGGCCCTCAATCACGAGGTTGCCGTTCGGACGGATATCAACAATCTCACAAGCCACACGAAGCTTCATGGCCTCGCGACTTTCAAGTTCAGATTCGGCGCGGTACTTGTTCTCCATTTGCCCGCCAATAGTGGGATCTCCCAAACTCTGGGGATCGGGGATCAAGGACCATTTTTTGAGCAGAACCCAGTCTGACAACACGAACTTTCCGTCGGCCTTTTTTCGTCGGTCCATTTGACCCTCAGCGATGACTTGGGTCTTTTCATCCACCAGGACGGTCAAAATGTCGTGCAAGCGAAGGACTTTTTGTTGTGGCGGGGGCTGATATGTCCAGGACAGACGATCCAGCGTGGGCGGTGTTCCCTGCGAGCCGCCCAGCAGGCTACTTGTTTGGCCAAGGGCAACCTGATGGAATAAAGCACACAGTAACACCGTTATGGCAAGGAGCCCATGCTGCGCTACCGACACGCTTGTCTTCTTTTGCCTTAGATATTTCGGATCAAGGGTCATAGTCCACCACGTGATAGTAGGTTTTTAGATGCCTCAGCTTCTGGGCTCATGGCGTAGATTTCGACTTGTTTGGGGCCAACGACCCGGGCCATGATTGTCTTACCCTTCCCATCCAACGTTTCGATGGGAATGAGATGACCGACCACCCCATCGTCTTTCGCCCGTGCTGCCGTGCGAACCGTCACGCCGGAGGCCCGCACAGTAACCTGAATCAGGTCACCCCGACGGATAACGACTGGATCTCGGAGGGCCGAGCGGGGAATCGGTTTTCCCGCCGAGATTGCCAAGGTCAGTTGTTTGCCCACGACCTCTTCGATTTGTGTCGCGATTTCGGAGTCAACAGGTCCTGCTCGCTCACTCAAGGCCACGTCGGACCGCCCAATGATGACATCGCGGGAAAGTGGCCTTGCGGCAACCACAACCTGCGACGGAGGACCGCACTTGACTTTGATTTGGGTTACGTTCTTTTCCTGACCAACCTGCGTTAGCACATCGACCAGCCACGTATCGGCCGACAAGGCTTGAACGCGGTTGACCACGAGGGACGCATCGGCGGCGGAAAACCACTTTACGTCCTCGGGCGACAACACGAATTCAAACCGGCACTTTGGCGACTCGGGAAACGTGCGGCGCCAGTAGTCTTCTAGGGCTGCCGTCAATCGTTCTTGGGCACGAGTCTGAAGTTGAGAGCTATTTTTTTCCCTCTCAGGCGGTGTCGGCGCTGTAGGGCTTGTGACAATCCTGATTTGGAAGGCACCCGTCCAGGTGTGCATCCGCATGTCAATACCGCGCAGAATCAATAGATCACGAATTTCATCGCGGTTAACAAAACGCGCTTCTCCGATCGGTGGGGCAGGAAACAGCGGTAAAGAACCCAGAGCGTCACGTGTTTCAGGGTCGCAATCCTCAATTGCCACCAGGTCTCTCAGGGTGATGGGAGTTCGGGTCGCGGTGAAATCCGAGCGGAGGCGAAACGTGGCCGCCGACGCAGACGCTCCGGCCCACAGCAAAAAGGCCCCAAGGATCACCGCTGGTATGCACCACCGTTTCATGGCATGATCCTCAGAACACTTAGTACCGCCGCAGGTTGGAAACCAATTGCATCATCTGATCGCCAACCTGAACGGCTTGTGAGTTCATCTCGAAAGCCCGTTGCGTGGTGATAAGGTCGATCAACTCCCTCACCGGCTCCACGTTAGAGGCCTCCAAGGCATTCTGGCGGAGCAGCCCCAGCCCATCGCGCCCCGGTGTTCCGGCCTGTGGGGGCCCGGAGGCGTCCGTCTCTGCGTAGAGGTTTTCACCCAGTTTCAAAAGACCTTCTGGGTTGATGAAGTTGACCAGTTGGATATCGCCCACTAACGTCAATTGCGGATTGTTCGGCTGCTGGACATAAACTTGTCCTTCTGGCGTGATGGTAATCGCTGTGGCATCATTGGGGATGACAATAGGTGGTTCCAGGAGTCGCCCAGTGTGGGCCGATCCCAAAACCAGGTTACCGTTGGCGTTGATCGAGAAATTGCCTGCCCGGGTGTAGTAGATTTGCCCTGACGGATCCATAACCTGGAAGAAACCGGCCCCTTCGATCGCCACATCAAGCTGGTTCGAGGTTTGCTGGAAAGCCCCCTGGCGGAAGTCCGTTTGAATGCCCGACAACCGAGAGCCCAGGCCAATCGAAATGCCGACTGGGGTCATTTCGCCCGAGGTATCCTGGGCACCGGGGAAGACTTCATGGCTATAAAACAAATCTTCAAAATTGGCCCGGCCTTTCTTGAACGCCGTCGTTTCAATGTTGGCCAGGTTGTTGGCGATGACGTCCAGTTTCTTTTCCATCGCCAACATGCCTGTTGCTGCCGAATAAAGTGTTTGGACACTCATTTCTTCCCTCGTTTCTACTGCTCAGGTCAACTGTGTGTTAGCAAGTCGTCTTGAATTGCGCTGTCTTTAGGAGGCACGAAGCACCCGATTGAACAAGTTGGACAGCATTTGATCTTGTGTTTGGACCATTGCCAGATTGGCTTCTAGTAGCCGCGAGGCCTCCAAGAGTTCCACCATGGCGAGCGTCGGCTGCACAGAGGACATCTCCAGGTATCCTTGTGCTACCTGACGCTGGGCCAGCGGGACGGGGCTGGGCTGGGCGGTGGGCCGAAAGAGATTCTCACCCACCGGCACAAGTGAATCCTTTGATGCTGGCCGCACCACGGCAATGTTCTGTAGTAGTCCCTCCTGTTCCACCACTCCTTGAGGGTTGACCCGCCAAGGCCGTGATCCATCAATCACAATCGGTTGTCCGGCGTCGTTGAGGACCAAGTACTGTTCGCCACCGTACTGGGTGACAAGTTGTCCTTTGCCGTTGAGTTGAAAATTGCCCGCCCGAGTGAGAAAGACCTCGTCTCCTTTCTGCACCGTGAAAAAACCCTCGCCGCGAATGGCAAAGTCGGTGGGGCTGCGGGTCTCTTTCAAAGGTCCTGGGGAAAAATCGGTTTTGGTCATGGAAACGACCACGCCCCCGCTGAGGTCCGACCATCGACCGGTCCCCGGTGACTCAAGCCCGCGATTGACGGGTTCTGTGTAACGGGCCTGACAAATGGCCAATTGACGCTTAAATCCAACGGTCTCGAC
>Ga0116168_1001192_pt1 | contig 20841 bp, 14 predicted proteins | sample AD_UKC129_MetaG_FD_89795 | JGI IMG/M metagenome (GOLD analysis project Ga0116168, IMG submission 89795) | Active sludge microbial communities of municipal wastewater-treating anaerobic digesters from Canada - AD_UKC129_MetaG | ecosystem: Engineered > Bioreactor > Anaerobic > Digestate | place...
ACCTGCTGGTTGTCCGCGGAGGTCAATGTGAGATCGAGGATTTCATCGAGCGAAAGGCGCTCGGCGTCCTTGAGCTTGACCAGGATGCGGTACGCATTGCCGCCGGTGCGGAACTCGCCTGCCCGGCTGCCGGCGACGGCGGTTTCGATGGCCTGCACGATGCGGCGGACGCTGATGCCAAGGTCGGCGGCTTTTTCGCGGTCAACGGTGATCGTCTGTTGCGGGATGCCGGCCTTGCGGCTGAGTTCGACATCCGTGATGCCGGGGACATCCTCGATGGCGGCGCGGACCTGGTCGGCGAGGGATTCGAGCGTGTCGAGGTCCTAGCCGCGCACCTCGATGATGAGGGATTGCTCGCCGCCGAGGAGGCGTTGCAGGATGAACTGTCCCTGGGGCGCGCGCGTGCGAATGATCATTCCCGGAATTCGTCCTTCGAGGCGCTTGCGGAGGTTTTCGGCGATTTCGGTGTTGGAGCGGTCGCGCCGGGTGGCGGGGATGAGGGACAAGCGCACCTCGCCTTCGCTGGCGCTGCCGGGGCGCCAACCGGTGGAGCCGACCGTTGCCACGGCGGCTCGGCGTTCCGGCACGGCGGCGTAGATGATTTCCTCCATGAGTCGCGTTTGCGCGTCCACAATGCCCAGGCGGGTGCCGATTTCCATCTCGCCGGTGACGCGCACTTCGCCTTCGTCGCTCGGCGGGAGGAATTCGGTGCCGATCAACGGGACGAGGAGGAAGCTGCCGCCGAGCAAGGCGGCGGAGATCAGGACGGTGGACCAGCGGTGTTGCAACACCTTCTGAAGCAAATCCCGATAGGCGCTATCGAGGCGACTGAAGGCATTGCCGGCGGTGCTGTGCAGTTTCTTGAACCAGGCGGGGCCGCGGGACAACGGCATCCGGTTTGAACTGAGCAGCCTGGCCGCGAGCATCGGCACGATGGTGAGCGCGACCAGCAACGAGCAGACGAGTGAGAATACGATGACGCAGGCGAGTTCCTTGAAGAGGATGCCTGAGGCGCCGCGGACGAAGACCAGCGCGAGGAAAATGACCAGAGTGGTGAGCGTGCTGGCAACGATGGCGGGGCCCACCTCTGCGGTGCCCCGGACGGCGGCAGTTGCCGGTGGTTCATTTTCCTCGTTGCGGCGCCGATAGATGTTTTCGAGGACTACAATCGAGCTGTCCACCATCATGCCGACGCCGAGCGCCAGGCCGCCGAGGGTCATCAGGTTGAGGGTGAGTCCGCCGAAATAGATCAGGGCGAACGTGGCGATGATGGAGATGGGAATGGAGAGCGAAATGACAATCGTGCTGCGGAAACTGCGCAGGAAGAACAGGAGCACCAGGACGGCGAGGGCGCCGCCGTAGATGACCGAGTTGGCGACGTTGGCGATGGAGCGTTCGATGAAACTGCCCTGGTTGATGACGGCAACCACCTCGATCTGGGGAAAGTCGCGGTTCACGCGTTCGACTTCTTCAAGCACGGCCTTGGCCACTTCGACGGTGTTCGCGCTGGCCTGTTTGCGGATGCCCAGGCGCAAACCGAGTTCGCCGTTTACCCTCACAATGCGCGTCAGTTTCTCGTAGGTGTCGCGGATATCGGCAATCTGGCCCAGTGTGACGGGCGCGCCGTCGCGCATCGCCACCACTGTCGTCCGCATCTGGTCCAGATCGCGGAATTCGGCGGGCGCGCGCAGAGTCACCTCGTATCGGCCCTGCTCGATCTGCCCGGCCGGAAGATCGAGGTTCGCGTCGCGGATGGACTGGAGAATCAGGTCGAGCGGCAGTCCCAGGGCCTTGATGCGGTTCGGGTCGAGTTCGATGCGCACCTCGCGGTTGTAGCCTCCGAACAGGTCCACCTGGGCGACGCCGGGCAGGCGGGCGAAACGATAGCGGATCTGTTCGTCGATCAGTTCGGTCAGCTCGACGGGGTCCAGCTTGCTCGCAATGCCGAGGATGACGACGGGGAAGCTGGCGATGTCGAACTTGCTGACTCGCGGGCGCACCACGTCTTCCGGGAGCTCCCCGATTTCGTCTTCGAGCTTGGCCTGCACTTCCAGCGCGGCGGTGTCGATGTCGGTGCCCCATACGAAGCTGACGCGCACGCTGCTGTTGCCCTGCGAGGAGACGGACGTGATCTCCTCAACGCCCGGCACGGTGGCGACGATTTCCTCGATGACGGAGGTGACGAGGCGTTCCATGACCTCCGGGCTGGCGCCTTCGTATTCGGTGCGGATTGAAAGGGTGGGGAGTTCGATGTCGGGGAGCAGGTCAATCTGGATCCGGGTGAGAGAAACCGCGCCGAGAATGACCACGATGAGGCAAACCATCGTGGTAAAGATGGGACGCTGGACGCTGAACGCGGGCAGCTTCATTGGCCCGTGAGCAGAGGTTTCGAGGTGGACGCGCGCCCGGGAATGGTGATGGCCGAACCGTCATCCAGCAGTTGCTGGCCCAGCGTGACGACCCTCCCGGCGATCCCTTCACCGATCACCTGCACGCGTTCGTTGTCCGTGATCGCCACCTGGACGGGGTGCCAGGTTACGGAGGTTCCGTTGCTGTTGACGACAAAGACACCGGTTTGCCCCTGGCGCACTGTGATGGCCGCCAGCGGAACGATGGTCGCGTCCCTGGCCTCGTCCAGGATCGCCTCGGCCCTGACGAACATTCCCGGTTTGAGCTGATGTTGCGGGTTGGCGACGGTCATTTCGGCCCGCGCCTGTCTTGAGGTTTCCTGAAACACGGGGGCGACACGCTCGACTTTGCCGGTGAACATCTGTCCCGGATATGAATCCGTGGTGATCAAAACCGGCTGGCCCGGTTGCAGCCTGCCGTAATCCCGGCCGGTCAGGTGGATGACGGCTGTAATCGGGTCCAGTTCGACGATGGTGAAGAGGGGCGCGTTTGCGGCGACCGTGGCGCCTTCCTCAACGTGCCTTTTGGCAACCACACGGTGGTCATCGCCGCCGGTCCATGTGGCGGCGATCTTCGTGTAGCCCAGGCGGATTTTCGCCGCGCTCAGGGCTGCTTCGGCGCGCATGACTTCCGCCTCGGCGACCTTGACTCTGGCGTGGGCGGCGAGCTGATCAGCCCTGGCCACGTCCAGCGCGGCTTCGGATCCGACCCGTTGTTCCGTCAGCGTCTGGACCCGTTTCAATTCGCGTTCGGAGATTTCGAGGCTGCTGATGGCCTCGCTGAGGTTGGCGCGCGCGACGGCGAGTTCGGCTTCAGCCTGGGCCACGGCCTGGACGTATTCTTCGTCATCGAGTTCCGCCACGATCTGGCCGCGCGAGACGGGATCTGCCAGATCGACGGCGAGCCGTTCGATGCGTCCCGAAATCTTGGGAGAAACGACAAAGGCGCCGGGGGATTCGAGGGTGCCGCTGAAGGTGCGGCGGAGCTGAATCGTGCCGTATTCGACAGGGGCGACCTCGACAGGAGCGGGGCCGGCCAGTTCGTGCGGGGGTCTGGATCCGGCGTCGCGCAATCGGTCGGCGAGGACCCAGGCGAACCAGGCGGCGAGGAGCGCTGCTGCCAGGGTTGCGATGGTTCGTGTTGCTTTTCGCATTTCTATTGTTGGATGCAGTCAACCGGTGTGTTGGTGACAGAAAAAGATCCGCACGCGTCCGGGGGCTGTTCATCGCGTTGCCGCGCCGGACCTGCCGGCGTGTCTGAAGCATGCCGCAGGTTTACGAACTTTTGTTGCAGATGCAACGGAAGTTTGCACGCCGGGAGCACTTTCCGGAGTCCTGCGAGAGAACGCCCTGCAACCTTTTGTTGCATCTGCAGCAAAAGTTGCACGGCGTCTTCGGGGCGCGGGTGGGCGAAGCTTTTCGTCTTTAGTGCGGGCGCGCTTGTTGGTTGAATAGTGCGCGGCATGTTTGGATCTGATATTCGCACCGTGCACTTCGTCGGGATCTGCGGCACGGCGATGGCTTCGACCGCCGCGGCGTTGAAAGACAGGGGTTTTGTCGTCACGGGTTCGGACCAGAACGTGTATCCGCCGATGTCCACGTTTCTGGCGAGCCGCGGGATCGAGGTAATGAACGGCTACACGGAACGGAATCTGGCGCATCGGCCGGATCTGGTGGTGATCGGCAATGCGATTTCGCGGGGCAATCTCGAGGCGGAGCACGTGCTGGAGCACAAGCTGCGTTATTGTTCGCTGCCGGAGTTGCTGAAGGAGTTCTTCATTCGCGGCAAGCGGTCGATTGTCGTGGCGGGCACGCACGGCAAGACCACGACGACGTCGTTGCTGACGTGGGTGTTCGAGCACAACGGGCTGAACCCGAGTTACCTGATCGGCGGCATCCCGACGAATCTGAACCAGGGCGCGCGGTTCACGGACAGCGAGTGGTTCATCATTGAGGGCGACGAGTACGACACGGCATTTTTCGACAAGCGCAGCAAGTTCGTGCATTACCTTCCCGAAATAGGCGTGATCAACAACCTTGAGTTTGATCACGCGGACATTTTCGAGGATCTGGCGGCGATCCAGAGGTCGTTCTCGCATTTCGTGAGGTTGATACCGCGGAACGGGGTGTTGCTGGCGAACGGGGACGATCCCAATGTGGCCGGGCTGCTGCACGTCACGCATTGCCCGGTGAAACGGTTCGGGCTCGATCGGTCGCACGCGGTGCATGCGTTCAACGTGCGGTATGGGCCGACGGCGACGGAGTTTGAACTGCCGAGCTTCAAGTTTCATCTGAACCTGGTGGGCGAGTTGAACGTTCGCAACGCGCTGGCGGTGATTGCCTGCGCGAAGCACTGCGGGCTTTCCAACCGGCAGATCCAGGCGGCATTCGACACGTTCAAGGGCATCCGGCGGCGGATGGAGGTGCGCGGCGTAGCGGGCGGGATCACGGTCGTGGACGATTTCGGGCATCACCCGACGGCGATCCGGGAGACGTTGCGGGCGTTGCGGATCCGGTATCCGTCGCAGAGGTTGTGGGCGGTGTTTGAGCCGCGTTCAAACACCACGCGCCGGAACGTGTTTCAGTCGGAGCTGGCGCGGGCGTTTGGAGACGCGGATGCGGTGATCGTGTGCGAGGTGGCGCGGCTGGAGCAACTGGCGCCGGAGGAACGGCTGGATCCGCAGCGATTGATGCAGGACCTGAGAGGGGCGGGCAAGGCGGCCGATTATCTGCCGGATCCGGACAGCATTGTGGCGCACCTTGGAGAGAAGGCGCAGGGCGGCGACGTGATCTGCGTGTTCAGCAACGGAGGTTTTGGCGGCATTCACACGAAACTGCTGGACCGGCTGGCACGGCGAGGGTAGGGGAGCGGTCTGCCTCGCCGGGCGAACCTGCCTGGGTGCGGTCACGGGTTACGGCGTCCGGATTTTGATATTCCGGAAGGAAACGCGGTCGCCGTGGTCCTGAAGCAGGATGTGGCCGTCTTTCCACTCGCCGAAGCCGGGGATGCCTCGGTATTTGCTTTGGCTGACGAGTTCGCGGAAGGACTCCGAGCCGCGTTCATATTCGAGGATCTTGCGGCCGTTGAGCCAGTGTTCGACGTGCCGGCCGCGGGAGACAATCCGTGCGGTGTTCCATGCGCCGATGGGGTTGGGCTGCTTGTCTTTGGCGGGCATCAGGTCATAAAGGGATCCGAGGGTGCGGTTCCCGTTGCGGCCGAGTTTGGCGTCGGGATGGCGTTGGTCGTCGAGAATCTGGAACTCGAGACCGATAGCGGAGCCTGTGGCGGCAGGCATGCCGCTGCCGGTGACCGGGTCGAGGTTGGGCTGGACGAAGTATTTGATTCCGCTGTTGGCGCCGGGGGTGATGCGGAAGTCCACGAGCAATTCGAAGTCGGAGTAGCGTTGTTCGGTGATGATGTCGCCGCCGCCGACGGATTCACCGCCGCCGGACGGCAGAACGGTGAGGATGCCGTCCTTGATTTCCCAACCGGTGGCGGGGAAGCCGTTGCTGCGGGCGCTGCGCCAGCCGGCGGTGGTTCGCCCGTCCCAGAGCAGTCTCCACCCGTTGCTTCGTTCTTCTTCAGTCAGCGTGTTCATTTGGGATGCAGCGAGGTCCACTTCGCGGATACGGAGGTTGCGCCAGCGCACTTCGGCGGCCTCTTTTGTCTTGTCGTTTCCCATGCCGTGCACCTGGAGAGCGATAAAGCCCGCCGGCGTCATGGAATCCTTGATCTCGGCGCAGGGAACTCCATTCAACCACGTGGAGATCGTGTCTCCGATAGCTTCCACCCAGACGTGGTTCCAGTCGTTTGATTTGAAAATGCGTTTCCCGAGGTCGCTGAACTCCCTGCCCTGAGGGCCGGACTCGCCGTCGGAAGGATACAACCAGCCGCGGCGGGCTTCGTCGTAGATGCCGGCCGTCCACATGCGTCCGCGCTGCACATCGGGATCGATTTCGATCTGGTAGCCGTGCACGCGGCCTGCGGGAATGCGAATGGTGCGGCCCTGCCATTCGACCGACGTGGGTTCGTCGAAGCAGAGGCTGCGAATCTGAACGCCGGAGTTGAGGCGCGGGTCGATTTTGAATTCGTACTCGAGGATGAAGTTGGTGTAGCTGCGTTCGGTGCACAGAAAGCTGTTGGGCGTGTCGGGCACCGATCTGCCGACGATCATGCCGTCCTCGACGGCAAACGGGGCGTTGCCGCCGCGCTGGATCCAGCCGTTGAGGTCTTTGCCGTTGAAGAGAGGCGTCCATTCACCCGCGGCGGCGTTCAGCATCGCGGCGGCGGCCATGACAAGGGCGAGCGCGTATTTCGTCATATGCAACCCTGCGCATGCTCCTGCGTTTTCCCGGGAAACGCAATTTCTTTGTGAAAAGGGAAAGGCGGCGGGCAAGGGGCCCGCCGCCTGGATCGGAGGTGTGAACGTCAGCTTGAAAGCGCGCCTTCGGCGGCAGCGTTCTGCTGGAATACCAGTTTGTCGTTGTCCACGGTTACCTGGATCGGCTCGCCGTCGTGCAAGGTGCCGCGCAGGATTTCCTCTGCAAGCGGGTCTTCGAGGAACCGCTCCACGGCCCGGCGCATCGGACGGGCGCCGTACTGCGGGTCGTAACCTCTCTCGACGAGGAAGTCCTTTGCCTTCTCGTCCAGTTGCAGGTCGATATTCCGGGCCTTGAGCCGCTGCATGACCTTGGCGAGTTCGAGGTCGAGGATCTGGATCAAATCCGGCTTGGTGAGCGACCGGAAGACGATGACGTCGTCGAGGCGGTTCAGGAATTCCGGGCGGAAGGTTTTCTTGGCTTCCTCCAGGATCCGTTCGCGCATGCGTTCGTAGCTGGACTCGTCGGTGATGGGCGAGAAGCCCAGGGTGCTCTGGCGGCGGATGGTATCCGAGCCGACGTTCGAGGTCATGAGGATGATGGTGTTCCGGAAATTCACGGTGCGGCCCACGTTATCCGTCAATTTGCCTTCCTCGAGGATCTGCAGAAGCATGTTCCACACATCCGGGTGGGCTTTTTCGATTTCGTCGAAGAGGACAACGGAGTAGGGCTTGCGGCGGACCTGTTCGGTCAACTGGCCGCCTTCCTCGTAGCCGACATATCCCGGAGGCGATCCGATCAGGCGCGAGACGTTGAACTTCTCCATGTACTCGCTCATGTCGAGCTGGATGAGCGCCTTGGAATCGCCGAACATCTGCTCGGCAAGGGTCTTGGCGAGGAGCGTTTTGCCGACGCCGGTGGGTCCGAGCAGTGCGAAGGTGCCGATCGGGCGGCGGGGATCCTTGAGGTCGGCGCGCGAACGGCGCAGAGCCTTGCAGATGGCGGAGATGGCCTCTTTCTGGCCGATGACCACCTTCATCATCTCCTCTTCGACCTTCAGCAGGCGCTGCATCTCGCCCTGTTCCATTCGCTGGAGCGGGATGCCGGTCCATTTGGAAACGACGTGGAGAATGTCTTCCTCGTCCACTTTGACGCGTTTTTCCTCGCGGCTGACGCGCCATTCTCTGAGGAGATTCTCGAGTTTCTCCTTGGCCTGTTTTTCCTTGTCGCGCATCAGGGCGGCGCCTTCGAAATCCTGGTTCTTGATGGCGCGTTCCTTCTTCGCCTTGATTTCTTCGATGTCCGCTTCCAGTTCCTTGACCTCGGGCGGGCGGGTCATCGTGCCGATGCGCGCGCGGGAGCCGGCTTCGTCCATCAGGTCGATGGCCTTGTCCGGAAGATAGCGATCCGTGATGTAGCGGTCCGAGAGTCTGACGGAAGCCTCGATGGCGGCGTCGGTGAACTCGGCCTTGTGATGATCCTCGTATTTCGGGCGGAGGCCTTTGAGGATGAGAACGGCCTCTTCGATGGAAGGCGCCTCGACCTTGACGGCCTGGAAGCGGCGTTCGAGGGCGGCGTCCTTCTCGATGTATTTGCGGTATTCGTTGAGCGTGGTGGCGCCGATGCACTGGAGTTCGCCGCGGCTGAGCGCGGGCTTGATGATGTTCGACGCGTCCATGGTGCCTTCGGCGGAACCGGCACCGACGATGGTGTGCAGCTCGTCAATGAAGAGAATGATGTTCTTCGAGCGGCGGATCTCGTCCATCACGGCCTTGATGCGCTCTTCGAACTGGCCGCGGTATTTGGTGCCGGCGACCATGAGGGCGAGGTCGAGGGTGATGACGCGTTTGTCGCGAAGCAATTCGGGAACGTTGCCGGCGGCGATTTCCTGGGCGAGGCCTTCGACGATCGCCGTTTTGCCGACGCCGGCTTCGCCGAGCAGCACGGGATTGTTTTTCGTCCGGCGGCAAAGGATCTGGATGACGCGCTCGATCTCGTTCTTGCGTCCGATGACGGGGTCCATTTCGCCTTTGCGCGCGATTTCGGTGAGATCGCGGCCGAAGGCTTTGAGGGCCGGGGTCTTGACCTCGCCTTTCTTTTCGCCGGGCGAGGGTTTTTCGACGGGGCTTTCGCCCGGGCCCGCGGCGGCTTCTTCCTGAGCGGCGAAGTTCGGATCGAGTTCCTTCAGGATTTCCTGGCGGGTCTGTTCGATATCGACGTCGAGGTTCTTGAGAACGCGAGCGGCGACGCCGTCACCTTCGCGGAGGAGGCCGAGGAGGATGTGTTCGGTGCCGACGTAGGTATGATTGAGAGCCTTGGCTTCCTTGGCGGCGAGCGCGAGGACTTTCTTGACGCGGGGCGTGTAAGGGATGTTGCCGATCATTTTCTGATCGGGTCCGGTGCCGACCTGTTTTTCGACCTCCATGCGGACGGTTTCGAGGTCGAGGCCCATTTTCTGGAGGACGTTGACGGCGACTCCCTGGCCCAGCTTGATGAGGCCGAGCAGGAGGTGTTCGGTTCCGACGAAATTGTGGTTGAAGCGGTCGGCTTCTTTGCGTGCCAGCGCCAGCACTTGTTGTGCTCGCGGCGTGAAATTGCTCATGGCTTCGTCGCTCATAGGTACGTCACAATGCAATTATTTGTCCGGTTTGTCCAATCCGGTTGATCCCCCTGCCGCGGGGGGGCGAACAACAGGACGGCTCACATTCTTCAGTCTGCCGCGCACCATGTCCGCTCGGAGCAGGTCGCGTTCCTCGGCGGAAAGCTTCTCAGCGTGCTGCTTCTGAAGATGTGCCGGCTGGGTGAGAATAAACAATTCGTCAACCAAAGACCGGTCAATTCCCGGAAAGAGTTCCAAATCGACTCCCAATCGCATTAGCGAGAGGAGGTTCATTGTCTCTTTTGAGGAAATGCTGTGGGCATTGGCGAGGATGCCATAGGCCCGGCCGATGTGGTTATAGACCATTTTGGGCTTTTTCTCGAGCAAAGTGGCCCGGGCGTTTCCCTCGTGTTCAATGATCTGGGCCAGGACTTTTTCCAGACGTTCGACGATGGCGCTTTCGGACTCGCCTAATGTCATCTGGTTGGACACCTGGAAAACATTGCCGAGGGCCTCGGTGCCTTCTCCGTAGAGGCCGCGAACGGCCAGGCCCAACTTGTTCACTGACTGGATGATGGGATTGATCTGCTCTGCCAGGACGAGTCCGGGCAGGTGCAGCATGGCGCTCACCCGAATGCCCGTGCCGATGTTGGTGGGGCAGGCGGTGAGGTAGCCCAGTTCGGGGCTGAAGGCGTAATCCAGCTTTTTCTCGAGCTGGGAGTCGAGGGAGTCGATGGCGGTCCACGCCTGGCGCAACTGGAGGCCGGGGCGCAGGGCCTGCATGCGCAGGTGGTCTTCCTCGTTGACCATGACGCAGATGGTCTCCTCCCGATTCAGGATCAGTCCGCTTCCGCTGGTTTTGGCGGCGTGTTCGCGGCTGATGAGGTGGCGTTCGACCAGGATCTGTTTGTCGAGGGAGGACAGGCTGTCCATGGACGCGGAGAAGGCATCCTTCATTTCGGGGAGGCTTTCGACGGCCGGGCGGATGGTGTCCAGGACTTTGAGCCGGTCGGGTTTTTTGGCCCAACCGGGGAAGGGGGCGTCTTTGAGGTTCCGGGCGAGGCGCACCCGGCTGGACATCACGATGCGGTCGTGAGGTCCTTTCCGCCGTGCCGTTTCCGCCGGTGAAATGAGAAAGTCATGGATATCCATGTTTACGTCGCTGCGATATTGCTCAGGCGGGCGTTCATTTGCTTGATTTCGTCCCGGAGCAGGGCGGCTTCCTCGAAGTTTTCCTCCTCGATCGCCTTGGCGAGTTTCTTCTGGAGCATTTTGAGCCGGTCGGAGAGGTCGCGGGTTTGCCGGAGGGAATCCGGAACTTTCCCGACGTGGCGGGTGCCCTTGTGCATGGACTTGAGGAGGGTTTCCAGTCCTTCGGCGAAGGTCTTATAGCATTCCGGGCAGCCGAGCCGGCCGGCTTTTTTGAAATCGGCCTGTGTGAACCCGCACCTGGGGCATCGGGTGTCGGCCCCGCCCGAGGCCTGCTCGATTTCCTGCGATGCGCCCAGGCCGAGCAACAGGTCGGCGAGGGAGAATCCAGTGGGGTCGTTAACCCCCTTGTTCTTGGCGCATTCCTCGCACAGATCCACCTTTTGCATTTTGTTATCCGCGATCTGCGTCAGATGCACGGTGGCTTCGCGTTCCTTGCAAATGCAACACAGCATAAGAACTATTCGTATATCGGCTCGCCGGACACTTTCGTCAAGGCATGGTAGGCGGCCGTCAGCTTGCGGGTGATCGGCCCGGGTTTCCCGTTGCCGATGACGCGTCCGTCGATTTTGACGACGGGCACGATTTCGGCCCCGGTGCCGGTGAGGAAGCATTCGTCCGCGTTAAACAGGTCGTAACGCGTGAGATCGGGTTCCGCGACGGGCAATGAGGCTTTCTCGGCCAGTTCGATGACCACCTGTCGGGTGATGCCGTAGAGGGCGCCTGCGGAGAGAGGGGGTGTGAGGACCTGGCCTTTCTTGACGATAAACAGGTTGTCACCGGTGCACTCGGCGACATAGCCGTTCGCGTTGAGCATCACGGCCTCCTCGCAGCCGGCGTTGTTCGCCTCGATCTTGGCCAGGATGTTGTTCAGATAATTCAGCGACTTGATCGCCGGGTTCACCGCGCTGTGGAGATTGCGGACGGTCGGGACGGTGATGATTTCCATGCCGCGCTGGTACAGCGCGGGGGGATAGAGCTGGATCTTGTCGGCGATGATGATGACCGAGGGGTTTTTGCAGCGTTTCGGGTTGAGACCCAGGGTGCCGATGCCTCGCGTGACCAGGAGCCGGATGTAGCCGTCGCGGATCCGGTTCTTGCGGCAGGTCTCGACGACCGCGCGCATCATCTCGGAGCGAGACATCGGGATGTTGAGCAGGATGGCTTTGGCGGAATAAAACAGGCGATCGATGTGTTCCCTCAGACGGAAAACGCGGCCGTTATACGCGCGAATGCCCTCAAAAATCCCGTCCCCGTACAACAGACCGTGGTCGAACACCGAGACCTTTGCCTCGCGTTCGTTGTAATATTTTCCATCGACGTAAACTTTCATGATGCAGTGGGGGCAAGCTATGGGAATCGTTGTATGATGGCAAAGCGAATTTTGCGTGACATCGGGAGCGTCGCGGCTATATTTTGCGGGCCTCCGCGACCCTATGGTCTAGCGGTTAGGACACCACCCTTTCACGGTGGTAGCCCGGGTTCGAGTCCCGGTAGGGTCGCCATTTTCTTTTTTCCGATGGGTTTTCGTTTTAGGGATGGCTTGTTTTTTTTCGATGGACGGGACCAAGGGGACGGATGGGTACAAAAAAAGCGGCTCCACTCGGAGCCGCCGTGATTGCCACTCTCAATCACATTGCACTGCCAACATACTCAGGTTCAGAGGAATGTGTATGGGGTGAAACCCTCATATGCCGGACCTCAGGCGATCGACAGCAGCGGCGCTTCGTTCGTTTCGTTCGAAAGTGGCGCCTGTTCAACGGGCTGCTCCTGCGGCAATTCTTCGACTTCAACTTCTGCGATTTCGTGGTGGATCTGCGGATACTCGCGGTTGAGTTCTTCGACGAGCCGGTCGGCTTCTTCTCTTTCGAAGAATTTGGTGCCTTGTCCGGTGCGGCCGTTCATCTTCGACTTCCAACGAATGACGTACTTGTTACTCATGCCCACTAAGTAGCGGTTGGCGCTGCGCGTCTAAAGTGGGTGTAACCCGAAAGCGCTCTCAGTCGTTCAACAACTCGCGGCATGCGTCGCGCAGCTTTCGCAGGTTGCGCGTCGATCGCGCCTCGATGTAGCACCGGATCAACGGCTCCGTCCCGCTCGCGCGGAACGCGACCCATTCGCCATCAGGCAACAGGTACTTGGCTCCGTCCGTGGTGATGAACTTTTCAACCTTGAACGGCCCGATCTTTTCCAGCCCCGAACCGAGATGCGCCAGCAAGGCGTCCTTGCGATCGGCAGGCACGGAGATGTTGATGCGATCGGTGTGGAATTCGCCGATGTGTTTTTCGAGATCTTTCAGGATGCGTCCGAGGGACTTCCTCTCGGTGGCGACCAGTTCGGCCATGAGCAGGCACGCGAGGATGCCGTCTTTTTCGGGGACATGTCCCTGGACGCTGAGCCCGCCGGATTCCTCGCCGCCGACGATGACGGGTTCGCTTTCCATGATGGCGCCGATGTATTTGAAGCCGACGGGTGTTTCGTGGACTTTGACGCCCAGCATATGGGCGACGGCATCGACCTGGTGGCTGCTGGGGACGGTGCGGACGACCGAGCCTTCCCAGCCGCGATTTTTCTTCAAGTGGTACAACGCCAGCGTCAGGATCTGGTTGGGTGTCAGCCACGTTCCGTCCTTGTCCACGATCCCGAACCGGTCGGCGTCGCCGTCCAGGCCGAGCCCGAGTTGCGCCTTGCCCTTGCGCACGAAGGCGCTGACCTCGGCCATGCCGGCGGCGTTGGGTTCGGGGTGGTGTCCTCCGAAGAGCGGGTTCTGTTCATCGTGAAACGCAGTGACAGTGGCGCCGCAGTTTTTCAGGATCTGATCCAGGTAACCGCGGCCGGTGCCGTACATGAGTTCGACGGCGACTTTGAGGCGGGCTTTTCGGATGGTTTTGAAATCGAGCAGTCGGGCCAGTTGTTTGAAGTAATCGGGCTGGGGGTTGAATGTCCTGCACTCGAACGTTCCGATGACCGCGGGTTTATGGAATGACCAGTTGGCGGCCTGGAGGCGTTGGACGTTTTCCTCGATCTGCCGTGTCACATCCGGCGTGGCCGGCGCGCCGTTGCTGGTGGAGAACTTGAGGCCCTGGTATTCGGCCGGGTTGTGGCTGGCGGTCATGTTGATGCCGCCGATGGCTTTTCGCGCGCGGATGCTGTGCGCGATCACAGGGGTGGGTGTGGGGCGATCGCAGAGCAGGGGAATGATGTTGTTGCGGGCGAGGACTTCCGCCGCGGCGAGGCAGAACTCGCGCCCGAGAAAGCGCGTGTCGCAACCCATGATCACGACGGGTTTGCGTCCGTGGAGGGCGGAGCCGGGCCGGTTGAGTTCGGCGTTGAGGTATTCGGCGATGGCCTGTGTTGCGAGGCGGACGTTTTCGAATGTGAAATCACTGGCGATGATGCCGCGCCAGCCGGAAGTGCCGAACCTGATCGTTGCCATGTTTGAACTGTGTTATGGGGTGCCGCGTGAGCCGAGGCAATCCCGGGAGCGGATTTTCCGGTGCAGTCAGTTCTTCCAGTCGAAAGCCTGTTTCCTGATGGCGTAGATGTAGCCGACGAACAGGATCAGGAGGAAGGAGATCATGGAACCGAAGACAAGACCCGCGTTTTCGGCCAGCATGTCCCGGTAAACCACCGCCCACGGATAGAGGAACACGACTTCGATATCGAAAAGGATGAACAACATCGCTACCAGGTAGAACTTCAGGGAAAAGCGCGCGCTGCCCTCGCCGACCGGCAGCATGCCGCATTCGTAGGCGGTGTCCTTGATGGGCAGGCGCCGCCCCTTCTTTCCGATCAGCACGGAGGCGACGAGCGTGCCGAAAGCGAATGTGACGGCGAGAACGGCCAGCATCAGCACCGGCAGGTATTGAACCAGTTGTCCCGAAGGATCCATGTGGCGAATCTAATTTGTTGACTCGCTTTGGCAAGAGCAATTCCCTTTAACAGGCGGGCCGGTCGGTGGTAGGATGCGCCCGAATGCGCAGCGGAAAACGACCGTTCGTGGAAATCCCGGGAGGCTCAGCCGGGCTGATTGTGAATTTTCCGCCGCCGGGCGGCGTCGAATCCCGCTGGAACTTGCGGTCGATGAACTGATATGAAGCGCGGGTCGGTTGCGTTAGCCTGCGTCATCGCCGGTTTGCTCGCGGTGGTGGCGGGCGTCCTTGTGCCCGCGCACCTGCGCGCCGTGGACGCGCGCCTGCTGGAACGGGCAGGAAAGGGAGCTCCGGACCTGGTGGATTGCGGCCTGGAACTGGTCGCACGGAAGGAAGTCGCGTCCGCCGAACTCCTGCTGGAAGCAGCCCGGGCGGAGGCTCACCCGGCAGTGGCGATACTGGGGCAGGCGCTCGATGACGCGGCGCGAACGGATCCGCCGGGTCGCTTCTGGGGCGCTTCGCGGCCTGCGGTTGCCCATTTGCTCGACCCGCAGCGGCAAGGCGGGGATTCGCTGACGCTCGGCGTGACGGAGCTTGTTCTTCGATTCGAGAATCGCGCGAAGGTGCTCGACCTGTTGATGTCGTCATCCAACCCTGCGGTGCAGGAGATCATGCGCTTCCGTGCGCTGACCAATACCGCGCTGTTTCCGCCGTCGGTGTCTTCCGCGGGCCAGGCATTGGACGCGGCGCTTTCGTTGTGCGGGCTGCTGCTGAGTGAGCGGGTTCTGTCTCCCGGATTGAGCAACGAGATTTGCTCCATGGTGATCGAGGCCAACAAGGGCGGCAATCCGCAGCCATTCGAGGAGGTGCTGATGGATTTCCTCTCGCTGGGACAGCGGTTCAACTGGGGGCAACTCGCGGGCCTTGTCAGCGGTGTTCCCGATGTGGACACGCTGCATCAGGTGTCGGGTCTGGTGCGGAAGGCCGGCCGTGAAGTGCCGATTGTGTTCGCGGCGGTGCAGTTGTCGGGTGACGTGGCGGGCGTGGCGCATTATCTGTCTCATCACAGTCAGAGCGGGCTGAGCGATCTTGGCCGGGCGCTGGTCTATGGTGAAGGCGGTTTGAGGGAATTGTTGAAGCGCAACCAGCGGGTATATGACTCGCCGCTGGCGGCGGCGTGGCTGCAGGATTGGAGCTTGCGCCGGCCGGGGGTTGCGCTGAGTGTGAAATGGTTTTTGTACCTGGCGGGAGGGTTTCTGCTGGCGGCGGCGCTGCATTGGGCGCGGCGGGTGCCGGCGATGGAGGCGCCGCTCCAGGTGCGCGGGATCCACGTGGCCCGCGAGACGTTGTTTGCGCTGGGTTTCCTGCTGGTGGTCTTGCTGCTGAGCGAGCCGTTTCTCGCCGAGCAGAGCCAGAGAGCGGATTTCCGCCTGCAACTGCGCCTGCCCACGGTGGGCGGCGCGGCGACGGCCGGAAGCACCAGCCTCAAAGCATCCTTTATGAACAAATCCAGCCTGTTGACCCTGTTGTTGTTCTTCGTCATCCAGGGCCTGATCTACGTGGCCTGCCTGGTGAAGCTTGCGGAAATCCGGCGGCAACGCGTCGGCGCCCGCATCAAACTCAAGCTTCTGGAAAACGAAGACCACCTGTTCGACGCCGGGCTCTACCTCGGTTTCGCGGGCACGATCATCTCGCTGATTCTCGTTTCGCTCGGCGTCATTCAGCAAAGCCTCATGGCGGCGTATTCATCGACGTCGTTCGGCATCATCTTCGTTTCGGTGTTCAAGATCTTCCACCTGCGCCCTGCGCGCCGGAAGCTTCTGCTTGAGGCGGAGGGCGCCGCGGCCCGCGTCGCGGCGGCGCCGTCGTCCACCATGGCTGCGCCGCTATGAACCGGACCATTCTGATTGTCATCTGCGACTTTCTCCTCGTCAGCCTGCTGGCATTTTCGACGGTGGATATCAACAAGCTGACGGACGCCGGCCGGCAGCAGCCGAGGACGAGTCTGACGGTGAGCACGAACCAGCCCGATGCGGGGCGGGACCTGGCAGTGGCGATGCGGCTTGCGCTCGATGAAGAACGCAGGCAGCGCGAGCGGTTGATCGGGGAACTGACGCGGGCGCGGGAGGTTTCGAGCGAACAGCAACAATTGTTGTCGGAGCGCGAGAGGCGGGCGGCGGAGCTGGAAGCGCAGTTGAGGGCTCGGGAGGAGAAAGCGGCGGAACTGGAGGAGCAGATACGCCGCCGCGAGCAGATGGCCGCGGAGTTGCAGGAGCAAGTCCGCGCCCGCGAACAGATGGCGGCGGAGCTGCAGGAGCAGGTTCGGGTTCGCGAGCAGCAGGCGCGCGAGATGGCGGAGAAGCAGGCGCAGATTGAGGCGCAGTTCGTGGCCGCGCAGACCAATCTGGCAGCGCTTCAGGAACGGCTTCAACGCGGGACCACGGAAGCGGTGCTGACGCGCGAGCGGCTGGCCGCGATGGAAGAGGAAGCGCGCAAGCAGGCGGAGCGGGTGGCGGAACTGCAGAAGCAACTCGAGAACATGGCGGCGAGCAATCAGGTGGCCGAGGCGGAGCGCCAGAAACTGGTCACGCAACTGAAGGTGGCGGAGGTCGAACGCAAGCACGCGGTCGAGCAGGTGGCCCGGATGGCGGAAGAGGTCAAGCTGCAGCGCGAAGAGCGCGTGCGGCTCGCGGAAAACATGAAAGCGCTCGCCAGCCGATCGAGCGAGCTGGTGCAGGAAATTCGCGAGAACCGGCCGATGACGCCGAACATGATTTTCAACGAATTCCTCACCAACCGCCTGGCAGCCCGGTTTTCGGCCTACCGCACCGGTTTCCTCGGGGATGCCAACCGGCAGGAGCAGACCTACACAGTGATGGTGACGGACGGCACCAACACCTACGCCCTGTGCCACGTGCAGGACACGCCATTGACATTGGGGAACCCGGGAACGGACTGGGCATCGATCACCGGCAGTTTGCGGCGCGGCAACACCCAGGTCCCGATTCGTTCGCTGTCCTTCATGTGGCCGGATCCGCGCGTGGTCTGGGTGCCCTTGACCGCAACCGAAGCGAAGCAACTGGGTGGAAAGGTGTATCCGATCTCGTCGGATCCGTACAAGTTCCAGGATTGCGTGCTGGTGGGCGCGCGACAGGGGTATTATGGCGAATGCCGGTTCCAGATCGACCCGCAGGTGCCGCGGTATGTGCAACTGGACCGGAGTTTCCTGCGCGGCCTGTTCGGTCAGTTCAATCCGTCGCGGGGCGACCTCGTGTTTAGCAAGACGGGCGAATTGCTGGGGGTCATGGTGAACGAGAGCTATTGTTTGATGATCCGGAGGTTCGAGTCGGCGGCGACGTTGAAATTTGGAACCGACGTGCGCGCGCAGCGCACCGGGGACACGCTGGCGGCGTTGCACGGGCAGGTGACGCAACTGCCGTCAAAACTGCAATAGACGCCGACGCGCAAGTTCAAATTCCAAAGACGCCAGCATCCGCCTGAACACGGGGCTCGATCTGTCGTAGCTTTGGCGAAGGCTGGAGCCGTCATGCGAGGTGGTAGATCGTCGGAAAGCACGTCCGACGCTCAGAACTGCCGGCTGAACCAAATCTTTGGTCATTGGATGTCGGGCGTTTTCTTCTAAAACATCTTCCCCGGATTCAAAATCCCGTTCGGATCCAGCGCGCGCTTCAGTTCTTTCATGACCCGCATGGCGGCGTCGCCGGCGAATTGAGGCAGGAAGGATTTCTTTGCCACGCCGATTCCGTGTTCGCCGCTGATGGTGCCGCCCAGGCGAATCGCTTCCGCGAAGATTTCCTTGAACGCCTCTTCCACCCGGCGCATTTCGTCCGCGTTTCGTTCGTCGGTCAGGAACGTGGGGTGCAGGTTCCCGTCGCCCATGTGACCGAAGGTCCCGATGCGGACGTTGTATTTGCGGGCCGTTTGCTCGACGAATGACACCATCCGCGCCAGCTCGCTTCGCGGGACGGTAGCGTCCTCGAGGATGGTGGTCGGCGAGACGCGCGCGAGGGCGGAGAACGCGCTGCGGCGGGCCGTGGCCAGGCGCGCTGCTTCGGCGTCGTCCGCCGCGACATGGATCTCCCTGGCCCTGTTCCGGCGGGCGATTTCGGCCATGGTGGCCGCTTCTTCCGCGACCGCGGCGGGGTGGCCGTCCGTCTCCATCAACAGCAGCGCCTCGCAATCCAGGGGCAAGCCGATCTTTGCAAACTCCTCAACGCAACGAATGGTGGTGCGATCCAGAAACTCCAGCGTGCACGGAATGATCGGCGCGGCAATGATGTCCGACACCGTTTGCGCGGCCTGGTCCATGCGTTCGAACGTGGCAACGATGGTTTTCCTGGCGGCGGGTTTGGGAATGAGCCTGAGCAACACGCGCGTGATCACGCCCAGCGTTCCCTCGGAGCCGATGAACAGGTCGCGCAATGAATAACCGGCGACGTCCTTGACGCATTTGTTGCCGGTCCAGAGAACGGTGCCGTCGGGCAGAACCACTTCAAGCCCCATCACGTAATTGCGCGTGACGCCGTATTTCAGGCCGCGCAATCCGCCCGAGTTTTCGGCAACGTTGCCGCCGATCGTCGAGATCTTCATCGACCCGGGATCGGGCGGATAAAAGAGACCGGCTCCGCCCGCGGCGTCGGCCACCTGCTGGGTGGTGGCGCCGGCTTCGACAAGGAGAGCAAGGTTCGCGCGATCCAGTTCGAGGACGCGATTCATCCGCGCGGTGCAAAGCACGATACTGTCCGGCGCGGGAAAGCTGCCGCCGCTCAGGCCGGTGCCGGATCCGCGAGTGACGACCGGTGCGCGCGTGTTGTTGGCGAGCTTGAGCACTTCGGTGACCTGCTCGGTCGTCGTGGCGAAAACGACACAGCCCGGCAACTGGCGCAGCGCTGCGGTGCCGTCGAAGGAGTAGGGGATGAGATCTTCTTTCGCCGTCAGGACATTGGCGGGGCCGACGACGCGCTGCAGTGTGGAGAGAATGGCAGAGTCCGGCGGCATGACCTTAGCGCAGCCGGTGTGAAACATGGCCCAACGGATGTGGGTGGAGCCTGGATTGAGTCCTGTGGGCGCGGTTTGCTGATGGCATGGCCACGGGCGGATGTAGCAGATTCGCGGTACGGCGTCACATCTTTTTCCTGCATGGATCCGGGGCGTCCGAATTACGGTTACGTTCTGGCGTTCCTGGGTTGGACGGTCAGCACCGTCGGGCAACGGCTCCAGCCTTCGCCAAGGCTACGGCTTGACAAGGGCGAGGACGCTCGCCTCACCGAATTTAATAAGGCGGGGGCTCCGTGTGGATGATCAGCTCCGGGTGTCGGGAGGGCGGAGAGGAAGGTCGAGGGTGAAGGTGGCGCCGAGGCCGGGGCCGGGGCTTTCGGCCACGAGTGTTCCGCCCAGTTCCTTTGCGACGAGGGCGCCGCTGTGCAGGCCGAAGCCATGGCCGTCTTTTCGCGTGGTGAACCCGTGATTGAAGATCTTCGTCAGGTTCTGGTGCGGAATGCCCACGCCGTTGTCGATTACCGCGATCTTCACGCGATCCTCTTCTTTGGAAACACGGACGATGACGCGCTTGTCTTTGGCGTCGGATTCCTCGCAGGCGTGCCTGGCGTTCTGAACCAGGTTTACCAGGATCTGCAGGAGCTTGTGCCGCTCGACGAGGATTTCGTCATCCGGCGGAATTTCGGCGATGAATTCGACGCGGTTCTGCGAAGGGACGTCGGTGTTGATGTGGAGAGCGTCTTCGACGAGTTCGCTGAGCCTGACCGGTTCGGCGAGGCCGGACACGCGGGCGTAATCCTGCTGCACGACCACGATGTCCTTGATGTGGGCGATCTTCTTCCGGACGAACTCGAGCTCGCGGATGATGGCCTCCTGTTGCTGTGTGAGGTGCTGGCCGAGATCGCGAATATAGGCCGGCAACTGGCGGCCGCGCGGGTCCGTGGTGAGGAAGGTGACGATCTCCTCGGAATTGGCGTCGAGGAGATCGGCGACGCGCGACACGTTGGCGACGCGCAACCGGGCGACGTGATCGGCCACGAGGCTGGCGGAGATATTCACGCTGTTGAGTACGTTGCCGACGTTGTGCAGGACGTTGGTGGCGACCTCGCTCATGCCGGCCTCGCGGGAGGCGACCAGGAGGTCTTTGTAGGTCTGTTCCATCTGGGCGGCGACGCGGCTGCGTTCGGCGATCTCGGCTTCGAGGCGTTCGGCGGTTTCGCGCAAGCTGGCGTTGGCGGCCGCGAGTTCCTGTGTTTTTTCGGCGACGCGCCGTTCCATTTGCTTCTCCTGGAGTTCGGCGCGGCGGCGGGCTTCGAGCACGGCGCCCGTGTGAATGATTCCGACGAGAACGAGGAGGGAAGCGAGGACGCCGACGACCTCGGTGCTGACGGCGGGCGTGCTGAGAAGATTCATG
>Ga0116168_1001199_pt1 | contig 20779 bp, 22 predicted proteins | sample AD_UKC129_MetaG_FD_89795 | JGI IMG/M metagenome (GOLD analysis project Ga0116168, IMG submission 89795) | Active sludge microbial communities of municipal wastewater-treating anaerobic digesters from Canada - AD_UKC129_MetaG | ecosystem: Engineered > Bioreactor > Anaerobic > Digestate | place...
GAGGTGTTCTCGGTTCAGCCACCGGTCCTCCAAAATGAAGTAGAACTCCGTAATTTGCGATAATTGTTAAATGAAATGGAGTTGGTGTTGACATGAAAATAAGTATCAGTCGAAATGGAATAAAGTGTCTTTCCTGTGAGAAAGTGTTTATACATGAGGAATGGATTTGGTCACGAATACTTGGCTCAAAGAAAGAATGGCAACGGCAGGATTTTTGTCTCTCTTGCTGGGAAAAACAGGAGAAGCAGGAATCTATATCACAATGGCGGCATCGTTATATAGATACAAAAATGAGAAGAAAAGAACAGGAAGTAGAGGATAGCCCCCTGCGAAAACTTTTTTATGAATCGGTGGAAAAAGAACAATCTCGTATGGAACTTGCCATTGCTTTTCTGGCATCCCAGTTGTTAAGAAGGGAGAAGATATTTAAAAAGATAAAAGAAATGGCTATCTCTCAGAGAGATGGCTATATTATTATGTATATTGACCGTATAGATGACCGCGTTATTGAAGTAAGAGACCCGAACTTTTCTTTTGCTGAAATGGAAGAAGCCAAAAAAATCGTTTTAGAACGACTTGGAGATAAACCCGAAACGGAGAACTCAAACCCGCAAGATAGTATTTCCCATGTATAATGATTTTCAATCACCGATAAAGAAAAAAGAAGACCCCTGGGGAATTTATATCTCTCCCAACAGACTTTCGATAATTTTAGTCGTTGTAATTCTTCTTCTTGTTGCCTCCTTTATTTTCGGGGTTTTCATGGGCAAAAGAGAATTCGCAATACAATTGGAACAGCAATCGAAACAAACCGAAGCAACGGCAGAAAATAAGCCATCTGTAAAAACAGACACCCGTGAAAAAACAGAACCACCCAAAAGCGAAACTCCAACGACTGCAAATACAAACTCTACAGAAGGCGCATTCGAAAAATTAGAAAATACTTCTCCTGTAGATAAACCCACGACAGAACAAACGGTGACTACAGTTGCTCCCACTTCTACTACGGGAAGTAGTGCAGAACCTGCTAAGGCAACGGAGACACCGACAACGGCTATCTCGGATACATCAACTATAAGTCCTCCAACGGATAACCCACAACCCCCGAAACAGGTTGAATTAACACCCATAACCCCGCCCATTGACCAAGATATAACCACTCCCCCTGTTGAAAAACAATCTGTATCCCAAAATAGTGTAACCCCAGATGTTAATGTAAAACAAAAGCCCAAAACATATAGCATCCAATTATCGGCTTTAACAGGAGATGATGCGGAAAAGAGAGCCCGTAGTATAGTGGAAAAATTCCAGAAAAAATACAAAAACCAATTTGTTTTTAAAATTCAGCCCGCAGGAAAGTTTTACAAAATCGCTGTTATTAATATCCCTGATGAAAAAACAGCCCGAGAGTCGTTAAAGATTCTTTCACAAGAACCCGATTTCAAAAAGGCATTTATTGTGAAACCACAAAAATAATTTTTTATAAATTACATTTTTGTCTATAATATATAAAACAAATTGCCAATGAGAGAATATCAAAGGAGGCAAAACAAATGAATAATGTATATGCTGTGAGTGTGGTTGGCCCGGGTGCATTAGGATGTCTTTTTGCAGGAAAACTTGCAAGAGCGGGATTTCGTGTCCACTTAATTGACTATCAGCAGGAACGAATTAATCGCTTATCGAAAAGTGGAATAGAGATTATAGAAGGAGACAAGACAGAGAAATATTATGTGCATGTAACAGGGCATATCCCTACCATGCAAAATTTGATTATTATTCTGGTGAAATCCTATTCCACAGCCAATCTCACCTTGCCACCAGATACTCCTGTTCTTACATTACAAAATGGATTGGGCAATGTTGAAACACTTTGCAAAAAAACAGGGGCAGAAAATATCCTTGCAGGAGTAACCACAGAAGCGAGCACTTTAATTGCAGAAGGAAAAGTGCGACATACGGCATCGGGACTAACAACCTTTGGAAGTTGGACCACAGCATCTGTGAAAGAGCCATTAGAAATTCTGGAGAAGGCAGGATTTTGGGTAGAAATTACTGATAGCCCAAGTCAGATTATCTGGGAAAAAACGGCTATAAATGCAGGAATAAATCCATTAACGGCTATTCTAAATGTTCCCAATGGTATGTTGTTGAAAATTAGAGAAGCGCGAGAATTGCTTCGTGAACTTGTGATAGAAGCATCTAAGGTAGCAGGAACAGAGGGCTATCGTTTTTCACGAAGTCTGGTGGAAGTGGCAGAGGAAGTCTGCGAAAAAACGGCAGATAATATATCCTCGATGTTGCAGGATATCCGTGCCGGGAAACGAACTGAAATAGATTCCATAAGTGGCGAAATTTTCCGCCGCGGGACATCGGCATTTCTCACAACACCGCGAACAAAACTGGTTTATCAACTGGTTCGGAGTTTGGAACAGCGTGAGATTACCTGACATTCCATACGACAGTCCCTATACCTTCTCACGAAAACAAAAAATTGCGTTAACAATTCTTCCTCCCGTTATTTCTTTTTTTCTGAAAAATCTCTTTGCCCTTTGTGAATGGACTGTTTTTGATAAAGAGGAATATGTTGACCGAACGATGGAAACAGAGGGACGAGTATTAATTGCTTTCTGGCACGAACACATGGCTTTTGGAGCTCATTTGTTTCAAGGAACACATTATCATACCCTAACGAGTTATAGTTATGATGGAGAATTGGCTGCGCGTATAGTTCACCGTTTTGGATTAGAGGCTGTTCGTGGGTCAAGTTCTAAAGGGGGAAGCGATGCATTAAAAGGATTACAAAAAGCACTGGAAAATCAGGGCTGTGTAGGCTGGACATTAGATGGTCCCAAAGGTCCGCGGCGAGTTGCGAAACCCGGTATCGCCGTTTTATCGGCAAGAACAAAAACGCCCATTGTGCCTATGACGGCAATTGTTAGCAAGTGCTGGCGCCTTAACTCATGGGATTGTTTTCCCGTTCCCAAACCTTTTTCTAAAATATATGTCAGTTTTGGTCCTATAATTCCTCCTCCATCATCAGAAGAAGAACATCAAATTGAAAATACCCGAAGAGAAGTTGAGAATGCACTAAATACACTTATCCAACGACTACAAAAAGTAACAGGTATCCAGGAAAGTATATAAAACAGATAAATCAATCCCTAATTCTGTGGGGAATATAAAGGGATTAATGTAGATAAAGAGTTACAAAGTTTCATTTCTTTTTTTGGGTGTTGACTTTGAATATTTATATTGTATAGCACATCCTAATAAGCCCAGTCCTAACCATGTGAGCATACTAATCATTCGAAAATAGGAGGGTTCGAAATCGGGAGTAATAGAAAGGATACCTATCAATTCAAGCAATCGCACTATAGCCCATACGACAATTAGCGAACCAATAGAAGATGTTGCAACAACAATGATTATTTTTTCGATAACAAAAGATAGAATACCTCCCAATATGCCTGAAATAAGTAAGATAATAGGAATATTCATTACCGGCAATAAAACAATCCCGAAAGAAAATCCACCAATCACACCTAATAAAAAAATTCCTGATTTGTAAAAGAAAATCGCAAAAAGACTACCTAATATACCTAAAAAAAAGGAAAGAGCAATCGTTAAAGGGAAAAGGTGTGTTGCATATCCCTCAAGAAGCAGGAAAGAACTGGAACTTAATATACAAAAGCCACACAATCCAATAATCCAATAAACTATGCGATAACCTGTAAAACATATCAGAAAGCCCAACAACATTACTAAAAATATCGTAGATAGATGGATGGGAAAATTTAGTATTTGTTGAAAAATATCCACAGGTTTTATCAGACAGAAATTTAAATAACTTACTTTTCCCTCAAATCAAGTCGTGGTCTTCCCTTGTTTTTTATAAAAAACTCCAAGTAGTAGCAAAGTTAAAAGAAAAACAATCCTATCCCCTTTGTTTCCCAGCTCATTTCTCTGTTGTGGATGTGTGTTACAGGAGATAATATTTCGCAACCAGGAGCCTTGTCCACCCATGTAAATATAATATTTTTTACCATATACCTCAATCACAAGTATTCCAGATACTTTATTGAAATCTTGGGGCGTAAATTTGACCTGAAACTTCACCGTTTCTTGAGGTTCTACAAAAAACGACCGTTCTCCGACGATTTGGAACTCAGGTTCACCTATAACCCAGATATAGAAAGGAATAACTTCTGTGCCGATGTTCTGAGCAGTAAATTCACTAATCACCGAATTTTTCAACGAGACACTACCAAAGTCCAGATTGCTATTTACCGCAGGTGTTATTATTAATGGGACATCTTTATCAATAGGAGGAATTTCAATTTCCCCTTCATTAGGGTTTTCCTGTGGAGTTATTGCATTCGAGACAAACAAATCAAAATCCCCTTCTGCATTTTGAAACTCTTTACGGTTTGAAATTCGGTCGCCATCCAGGTCTGCTGTTGCTCGTAGGTATAATCCACCACTTAAATTATAATTTTTTAAATCAATTGTAATTCCAACTTGACTTATAGCCCCCTGAATAAAGTATTGGATAGCCATAGGTTCTCCTAAGGTAATAATTTCCGCACTAAAGCGTTCAATTTCATCACAAGTAATGCCGTATAATTGTTGAATGGCGATACATTTACTACCCAGAGTATTATCCTTTTTTATCTGAACCCAATTAAAGTAATAAATGGCAACCAGTAAATCATGGTTTGGTACGGTTTCGTCTCTTAGAACGCGGTCTAATAATCTTGCATGAGCACGGTCAGGAATACCATTTTTATCTTCATCAATCTGGTCCGGGTCGGCATTGGGGTCAAAGGCTTTTATAATTTTTACAAAAATATTTTCGGCTTCAATATCTAAAACATAGGCAGTTGAAGAACAAAGTAATGATAAAATGAAACAAAAAGAAATAAATATTTTTTGTATTTGTGTTATTTTCATACTTTATTTAAAATTAAGTTGTTCGTTTTCCTATTAGACTATGTTTCCTGTAAAATAGATTTATAATATTTACATTTATTTAATGAATATCATTCCAACAATTTTAGTTCTATTATATTAAATTCACGAGGATAAAACAATGAAGTATTTTAAAACGGCACAATTTGTTCCCGGAAAGGGAGATGCATGGACTTATTACGAATGTGATGATAATGAAACGATACAACGACAATTGACCTATATCCCCGAAACAGAAGAAATTTCAAAAGTGCCTGACCCCATTGTAAAAAGGTTATACCGTCCTGAATTGTTAGAACCTTCCGCTGCAGAAGAATTTATATCCCTCTGGGAAAAAAAATAAACATTAAAAATATTAAATGGAGAAGTTAAATTGAAAATCAAAAATCCTTATTTGAATTCGGCAAATTCTATTTGGGTAAAAGGGAATTTACACACACATACAAGTGTAAGTGATGGTGCCTTCAGCCCACAGGATACTATAAACCGATATGCTTCTTTAGGCTATCAATTCCTTATGTTTAGCGAACACGATTTGGTGGCTCCTATAAATGGGCTGGACACAAAGGGAATGGTTATCATTCAGGGGAATGAAATAACAGAAGAAGGACCCCATTTGCTTCATGTAAACGCGAAAAAGAAGGTTAATCCCTATCCAAACCGTCAAAAGGTTCTGGATGAGATACGAAAAGATAGTGGTTTTGCTATTATTTCCCATCCTAACTGGGAAGAGGATTTTAATCATTGTCCGCAGGAATTTTTGGAGACATGGGAAAATTACACGGGTATTGAGGTGTACAATGGTGTTGTTCGTTGTTTACCGGGAAATCCCTGTGCCACAGACCGTTGGGACTTACTTCTTTCTCAGGGAAAATTTGTCTGGGGATATGCCAATGACGATACCCATTGGGAAGAGAACTTCGGCGTTGCATGGAATGTTGCACAGGTTGAAAGTTTGACCCTGGAAAATGTCCTGAACGCTCTAAAAAATGGGAACTTTTACACCAGCACAGGAGTTGAGATAGAAAAAATCATTGTCAATTCAAATAAAATATCTCTAACTACCTCCAATGCTAAGAAAATTGCTGTTATTGTGGACTATGGTCGGAGAATTAAAGAAGTTCATGGGAATTCTATCTGTTATGAAATTAGCGATACTTTCCCATATTCCTACATTCGTTTTGAATGTTGGGGAGAAGGTGAAGCTCAAGCGTGGACGCAGCCTTTCCGTTTGGTATAAAAAATAGCCATAGGATTGTTTTGTATACAAAGAGTTTCTCAATAGAAAAGGTAAAAAGTAGCACTTGTGTTTATACCCATACATTCCCTCTTTTTCTCTTCCCTGTTTTATCTCGTCAGTAAGGATGTTGAGAAAATCGTTTAAATGGCGTTTGTCCTGATGTTCCAAAATTTCCCTTAAAAGGTTGAAAATAGAATTACATTGTTCAATAATATTATCATAGTAAATCTTTTGCTTTTAAACGAATTGCTTTTTCTTGTTAAAACGCAAAGATAGTACATTTTTTGAAAAATGAACGGCTTTGTATCAAGATAAGAAAGAGATAAATTGTGGAAGAGTGATATGTGTTTTATAGATTTATTGCATGTGAAATTTACTAATGACAAGGAGCTGTCTAATGAATAATCGAGATTGTTACGGAAAGCCTATATATTTTTTCTTATTTCTATTTTGTTGCGTGATTTTTCTTTCTGGAAGTAGTTCCTGGGCAACTCCAATTCAGATAAGTAGTATTGAGGAGTTACAGAAGATAGGCAATGATGCAAACTACCCCTTAAATGGAGTATATGAATTAACAGAAGATATTGACGCAAGTGCCACATCAAACTGGAATGAAAAAGCGGGATTTAAACCTATAGGAACATTTAATAATCCATTTGCAGGTGATTTTAATGGCAAAGGTTACAAGATAAAAGGTCTTGTCATATCGCGGGCAGATGAAGACGATATAGGATTGTTTGGCTATGTAGATGCAGGCGGTAAAGTTCATAATCTCCGTTTGGAAAATGTTTCAATTAAGGGTAATTCGAATGTAGGTGGGATTGTCGGACGAAACGAGGGAGTAGTAACTCAGAGTTGTGTTAATAGCGGAACGATAAAAGGAGCCGATTATGTTGGTGGTCTTACAGGACAAAATGTAGGAACAGTAAGTCAGTGTTATAATCTTGCGACGATAACAGGAAATAACCGCGTTGGGGGACTTATAGGCGAAAATCTGGCTTCCGTTAGTAATAGTTACAATTCAAGTTCCGTTACAGGGAAAGATTATGTTGGGGGACTTATAGGCTATAATAATAGCCAGGGAAATAATGTAACTAATTGTTATAGTAGGGGAACGGTCAGGACTACAGCCGCTTCCACAGAAGAACGCATAACAGGTGGACTTATCGCAAAAAAAGAAAGTGGTAATATTAACAATTGTTACTGGGACATAAATGCGTCGGGGCAGAGTACTTCTGATGGAGGCACAGGAAAAACAACGGAGGAAATGAAACAGAAAGGCACTTTTATAAATTGGGATTTTGAAACCGTTTGGAGAATTTATTCCAGTGATGTATATCCTTATCCCTATCCTTTCTTACGGGATATTAGTCCGGGAAGTATCATTGTGGACAGTGTTGGAGAATTACAGAAGATAGGAAAGATTTATCCTTTAAATGGCGAGTTTGAATTAATTAAAGATATTGATATGTCGGGCATAGATTTGCCTCCTATTGGAACGAACAAAGATAATCCCTTTAAAGGCAAATTTGATGGGAAAGGATATAAAATAATCGGTCTAACAATTAATCGAACTTCCGAAAACTATGTTGGTTTATTTGGCTATGTTGATACAAAAGGCGAGATTAAGAATTTGAACATAGAAAATGCTTCGGTATCAGGGTCTTCTTTCGTTGGTATATTGGCGGGTCAAAGTTATGGTACCGTGAGTAATTGTTATACAGAGGGTTCTGTATCCGGGTATACCAGTGCTTCTTCAAGCACTTCTTCCTCTATTGGTGTATTAATAGGTCAAAATCATGGGACAGTGAGTAGTTGTCGTGCAAAGGGTTCCATTTCAGGCTCTACAAACATTTCTTCTATCGGAATATTAGCGGGTCAAAATTATGGCACTATAAGTAGTTGTCATGCAGAAGGTTCTGTGTCCGGGTATGCTTCGATTGGTGGTGCCGTAGGTTCAAATTCTGGCAAGATAAGTAGTTGTTATGCAGAAGTTACAACGCAGGGGAGTATAAATGTTGGTGGTTTGGTAGGTGAAAATAATAATGAAATAAGTAACTGTTATGCTACGGGTTCTGTTTCCGGTATTTTATATAGTGGCGGTCTTGTAGGCGGAAACTATAGGGGCACAATAAATTATTGTTATTCAGCAGGTCCTGTATCAAAAACTTCAGGGGCTTCATATATTGGCGGACTTTTGGGATATAATCATTTAGGTACGGTAAGTAATTCGTATTGGGATACAGAAACATCAAAACAGAGCAGTTCTGCGGGTGGCACTGGTAAAACAACGGCAAAAATGAAACAACGAGCCACTTTTGCAGGTTGGGATTTTGAAAAGGTATGGTATATAAAAGAAAATGAATCGTATCCGCAATTAATATCCCAATTTGTTGGTTTAAATGTTGTTCCAGATGTGGTCGGTATGAATCAGAATTCCGCACAGACTGTAATAAAGTCTGCAAATTTGACAGTAGGGGATGTTATACAGGAATGTAGTAATGACACATCCTCAGGGAATGTTATAAGTCAGAATCCCCCAGCGGGAACTCAAGTAGACCCGGGTTCCGTAGTTACTATTAAGGTTTCCACAGGTGCATGCCCAATGACATTAAAAGAATTAAAGAACATAATAAAGAAGCGTTTTTCACTATTGGATGCGAATGGAGATAACTTGATAAGTTGGGATGAATTAAGTATTGTATATCCCTGGTTAACTCGAGAGATATTCAGTCAAATAGATACCAATGGCGATGGGAATATCAGTCAAGACGAAGCAACAACAAAGAATGCTTGTGGCTGTACCAGCAAATCTTTTGGCAACGATTCCTTATGGAGACATCTATTTGATTTTATATTTATTGGAATATTATTGTTTATGATGAACGGTTCACGATTAAATAAATAAAGATTGTTGATATACAGTAAGTTTCGAGAATTCTCTCTATTGTTTTGTTGAGTTATATCCTATAATTTTGTGATATTATTGGCAGAAAAGGAAACCTTTTTTATGTAATTGGGTATTAAATTAGTATATTATATTTTTCAGGAAAAAAAACTGTAATAAAATCGAATGAAAACAATATTCTATATTAGGTAAGATAAGAACTTAATATACAGGAGTCTGAAAATGAAACATATAAAAGAATTAACCACCTTGCACAAAGCAGAAATTGAAACGACTTTGAGTATCGGACAGATATTAACCCTTGTTGCAAATATTTTATCTGTCGTGGCTCAGGCTTTTGTTGCTAAAGAAGGAGGTTCAACTTCTTCTAAGTAGTTAAAATAAAAGGAGATAGAAATAATGAAAAGAATTCAATGTATCACTGTAAAACCATCAAAGGCACAGCAAGGACAAGGTTCTAATTTTTGCACGAATATCGAAAGCGATTACCAGGCATTTCTTTGTTTCTTACTTTCTGTGCTTACGAATTTCTTCCTGCCCTTAGCAGAAATAAAAAAACCACAAGAAACAACAAATACTACAACCAGTTCATAAAATACGGGACAATTGAAGTTTGTAAAATACTGTATATTTAGTATAATAGATTTATAGTTTAAAGGTATTTTTATGAAACATATCAAAAAACAGACATATAACAGACCTGTTCAAGCGGTTACTGTTGATGTTCTTTTGACTCTTTTTCTACAAATATTAGAAGCCGTTCGAACTTTGCTTGAAACGAGAAATACAGATAACACCTCAACATTGGACGGAAGTGGTAAGTGAGAATGGTTCGGAAGAAGATACATATAAAGAAAATAACACAGCCTATCGCTGCAAGTGATTTTCCTTTTACCACTGTAAATATAATAAAATTTATTGAAGATATTATAAAGATTTTTATTCCTGTTTTTAAGAACAAAGACCCGGAAGCACCGCCACCGAGTACCGGTACAACGATGCCGACAACAACAAATACATCTTCAAGCAGTTAAATAAATTTGTATATAATAACAATCAAAAAATTGCAATATGGGAAAGAGGAATATGAAACACATTCGAAAAATGACATTACGGAAAGCCGACGCTTTTACAAACTTCTTAAATGCAGTGTGGCGTGCCTGGCAGGATTTCCGTTACGAAAAGAAAAACGAAATTGGTTTTTAATTTTTCGTTATCATAAGCAGGGATTTTTTTCGATTGTATCCATGCCATCGTAGGGCGTGGAGGTGCGGAATTTTAACTGCGGGATGTAACCTTTCTGTATGATAAAAAAAACTCATGCGATTATTCGCAATGCAGACCGTTTTGATGCTAAAGAACTCCTTCGTTTCTATCTGCACAAACCTATATTTGCTTCCCTGCTGGATACGAAACGGGAACCGCTCATGCCCAATCTGAGCGAGTTAGAGGAACTTCTGCAACATAAAGATGCGGCTCAGTCCTTTTATGCAGTTGAAAATAAAATGGGCGACATTTGCGGTTTCGTTGTCCTGAAAGGGATAAATCCCGAAGCACTTTTTGGAGAGATAATGCTTCTTTTTGAAAATGAAACATACGAAAGAGAAGAGGTTCTAATTCAAGAAGCACTGGAATTTATTGAGACGCGGGCATTTGAACAACTCCATCTAAGAAAATTAATGACGACCTGTTTGGATGAAGAGGAAAATCTGCGAAACTTTTTATTAAATCATTCCTATCAATGCGAGGGATGTATGCGAGAGGTGCTATTTACCTCTGGAAAATGGCATAATCTTGAGACATGGGCAAAATTTCAAATAACGAAAGTTTGTCGGAAGAATTGAAATAAGAAGGGTTTTTTCGTGAGTATTATTACAAAATCTTTTATCCGTAGAGCAGACCGAGACGACTTAGATACACTCATCCGCTGGATGGAAGATGAAGATTTTCAATATTTTTTATATGGTGACCCTGCCCGTTCTCCGCGAACTATTCGTGAACAGATTATCGGATTTCTAAGTAAAAATACAGGAAGTCCTATCCCTGCCAGTGTCTATTTTATCGTTGATTCTCCAGAAGGACCTTTAGGTATGATTTCACTACAAAATATTAGTTGGCGAAATCGTTCCTGCAATCTGGATGTATATATAGCCCCGGAACATCGAAATCATCTGACCACGGGGATTAATGTTTTTCGTGCATTAGAGTATGCCTTTGACGAACTCAATTTACATCGTATTACCGCTATTATTTATTCCTTTAATAAACCTTCATGGAAATTATTGGAATTTCTGGGAGCCCAAAGGGAACTTACGCTGAAAGACCACATTACCCGAAACGGTGTCTGGCATGATGTTTATGTTTACGGCTTGCTAAAAGAGGAATTTCAAATCTGGCGTAAGAAAAATACTGAACATACAAGGGAAATTACCCTGCAAAAAATGGCAGAAAGCATGAAGAACCATCTGGAGAAGTCTCTGTGAGTATCAGGATAATTCTTGTCGTCCTCTTCTCCATGTATTTTCTACTGGAATTATGCCGCCATTTTTTCCAAATTCAGAAATTAACTGCAATTGTAAAAATCATTCAGTCTCTTTTACTTATTTGTGCGGTTGTTTATTTGATTGTTCAGCAAATACTCCCGAGAAATTTATTCTTCGTGCCGAACTGGATTACAGGATTGTTATTAGGGCATATTTTATACACTCTTGGTTTTCTTATCATAGTAGGTTTTAATCCCATCGTTAAAAATCAATTTCTATCCTTTTTACAGGTATGCCGTTTTTCTTTTCTTTCGCCTATGATATTAGGTAGAACTTTCATTGTTGCACTTACAGAGGAAATTATTTATCGCGCTACTATCCAGCCTATTCTGATAGGAATAATCGGTAATGTTGTTATTGCCATTCTGATAGTATCCATCAGTTTTACCTTAGTGCATGAACATATTTTTAAAAATCAATTACGGCAGAATGTCGAATTTTTGATATTCTCTGTTATTATAAGTATTCTCTACCTGATTACAAATGATTTAGGTTTTGTAACAATTGTCCATTTCATTCGTAATATGGAAAGCAATTACCTGGAATTTCAGGAGAAATTACAGGAAACAAATGACCCTGAGAAATGTTTGGACGAGTTAGAAAGGACCCTGTTTGAGGTAAGCGGAGTTTCTTGATGTATAACAACGAATTAAATACAAATGTAAATAAATATACAGTTTATCTTGATGCGGTGTCGAAGACCTTTCACACATCCCACTTTCTATATAAAGATGAAGAAACAGGGAAGAGGAGTTTGATTAAAAAGAAGGAAGCCTGCGCCGCAGATAAAATAACTTTTGGTATTATGCCCGGTGAGATTATGGGGTTATTAGGTCCCAATGGTGCTGGAAAAACAACTACTGTAAAAATGATTTCGGGACTGGTAAAGCCGGATAGTGGAACGGTTTATGTAGATGGTATGAATGTGGAAAAGAAGCGAAAGCAGGTTCTTTCACAAATCGGGGTTGTGCTTGAAGGAACGCGGACCAGTATCTGGCCCCTGACACCTCTTGAAAACCTTTATTATTATGGAAATTTGCGAAATGTCCGCGGGAAAGTCCTTAAAGAAAGAGCCCATCAATTGCTCGATTTTATTGGACTGAATGATAAAAAGGATATAGAAGTCCGTAAACTTTCACGAGGGCAAAAGCAAAAATTAGCAATATGTATCGCTTTAATTGCAGACCCCAAGATTATCCTGTTGGATGAGCCGACTACAGGTCTGGATGTTCAAAGCAGTCGCTCGATTAAGGACAAAATTTTAGAACTAACACGGAAGCACGGTCGTTCTGTTTTAGTTACAACCCATGATATGCATGTAGCCCAGGAACTCTGCGACCGTATTGGAATTATTAATAAAGGGAAATTAATTACCTGCAAACCTACTTCCGAACTGCTGGAACTATTTTCAAAACAAATCTTTTCGTTACGGTTAGACCGTAATCTGGCAGATGGGGACCTGGATACCCTTGCTCCACAGATTACCCTTCTTCAAACAGACCTGACAGCAGATGGACCTACAATTACTGTGCAGGTGCCGGAACCGTATGCAGAACGTTCGGAAGCATTATATCTTTTATTTGAAACACTCCGCAGAAAAAAATATCAATTACGCTCTATACAGCAAAAACAGGTAAATTTAGAATATATCTTTTTACAACTTACAGGAGAAAAACCCGTACTTGACGGGATAAAATTAGAAGAACAGGAATAATATCATGCTTGGCTTCTTACTTATTATGAAGGCAGAGATTATACGCGGTTGGATTATTACCCGACGCTACTGGTTTCGCACTTTGACGGGACTTATTATCGGGTATGGAATGCTCATGATACTTATCGCCGGTTTTTTTTATAGTCAGCCCGCTATAGAAAAAGGAATAAATCAACTGGATGACCCAACTCGTGCTACCAACTATATTTTAGGTTTTATTATTGGTTTATTTGCCTTCGGTGTAATTGGTATGTTCACACAGGGTATTCAAGGTATGGCTCAAACAGGTGTGTTAGAACAATTATGTATGAGCCCTTATGGACTGGTAACAAATTTTCTTGCCCGTGCCGTAGTTGCGTCCGTAACAACAATTTTTTATTCCGCTCTTATGGTTTACTTTGTGGTGATTAGTGTTGGTGGAAAACTATTTTTTGACCCCATCCCTGTGATTGTTTTGCTGACCTTATCCTTTATTAACCTGTTAGGGTTTGGGTTCATGGTGGGTGGACTGGTTCTTGTCTTTAAGCAAGTAGGGCAACTGACGATTATCGTGCGGATGGCATTGTTTGCATTAGCCATTTTTGCCCGCGAAGAATTTTTACAGCAAGGTTGGCTTATATCTCTTTTTATGCATGCCTTGCCTATTACAGACGCTTCTATCTGCTTAAAATATGTGCTTGTAAAAGGACAACAGGTAGCCCCGGGACAATTTATGTCTGTATTTTTCCATCCCTGCTTCTATTGGCTCTGTGCCAGTTGTATCATTTGGACATTTATTGGAATTTCCCTGTTTAAGATAATGGAAAATTATAGTAGATATAAAGGCACATTAGGGATTTATTAATGAGCAAGATAAGACCCATATATACCTTTGAACGAGAGGGGAGGTTTTTTGCAGTAGATGTGTTTGATACCTTTTGTTTTGAATGCGACAAAATCACGCACGATACCCTGCCATATTATCCTGAAAATACACAGAATAAGATATTAAATCTCCTATCCGCACAGTATTCGGAAAAAGAACTGCTGGAAGTCTGGAATGAACTTGAATACCTTCGTTCTATCGGGTCTATTCTGAAATATCAAAAAATAGAGAACTGGGCTCAATCCCTTACACAAACTCTTCATCTCGATACCCTTTCTTTCTTGATAGATGAAAACAGCCTATCCCAAATGCAGAAGATTATTTCATTGGCTATGCTAAAAGCAGTGCCTTATATTCAGGTAAATCAAAAATTCCGTATCAATTTATGGCTTCATCAAAAATTCGAAGCACTTCAAGACATCCTCAGCGTACTACATGAACTCATCCATGAAAATTTTGCGGTTAAAGATAAAAATGTGCAGATAAATCTATACCTGCCTGTTATGGGTTATATAAAGAAGAAATTAAAGATAGAAGATAGGGAAGAACTATTTTTAGTTTTTCCAAACATTTCTACGGAATTTATAAAGCAGATAGAAAATTTTAGTGAAACGGATTTTCTTGATTTTATAAACAGTCAAAATGGATATATTCTTTTCCTTTCGGAAGAATTGCCTTTTAGCCCGACTGTCGAGAAAATTTTTGATTATGGTGTAAAAAAAGTAATAATAGATTTATTTGCCCCACTTGTCTTAAACCCTGATATTGAGATTGAAGCATTCTTCCGAGAATTAACGCAATTGACCTCGATGTATACGCAACAATTAAAAAAAGGGAAGCGATATATCTTGGAACCCCTTATGCAGTTATTCCGGAACATTCAACAGGGCATTCCTATAAAACGGAGAGACCCTGCAGGGTTACAGGAATGGTTTATAACACCTACCGGCGATGTTTACGGTGGGTATTTATACTATAAAAAGAATACCTGCTTTATGGGAAATATTCAGAAAGATGAAATCCCTCTTAAAGAAACCGAAGGGCTATATCATCTGGGGGTTCATACAACACCTGCATGTATTACTTGCTGGGCTCAAAATTTCTGTGGTGGTGGACATGGAATGATACATTACCGATATACAGGGAAAGTAAATGAGCCCAAAGAGGAATGGTGCATAGCCCAACGGCAATGGATAGAAGAAGTGATTGTTCGTTATCAAGAATTGAACAATGCAGGTATTACCCTTTCCTCCGATATACCTGTAAATATGGATATTCAAAAGCCCGGCAAATTAACTGTTCTGAAGCATATATTCCGTAGTTTTTTTAAAGAGCAAATTTCTATTCGACCCCTTCGACCTCAGGATGAAGATTGGCTTGCTCCATGGGAAACATGGAATAGTAATATCTATTTCACACTTAAAAATGGGAATATTTTAACAACCACAAATCATGAAAAGGAACAAGAAATTTTGAATACCGCAAGGGATTATGAGGAATGGGTTATTATTGATAAAAAGACAAAGCCTCGGGGACTAATAAAAATACAACCTCATACAGTTCCCAATCTATCCGTAGTGTATTTATATTTTCATAATCCAAACGATTATACCAATAAAGATATTCAGGATAATTTCCAGATTCTATTTGGTCAAATCAAAAATCGTTTTCCTAAAAATCGCTGGCTTATCTATGTTAATCCTGACGACACACCGCTGGTCTCTTTTATTGAAAAACTCCAATTCCAGAAAGCAGGCACTTTTCGGGATGCTCTATTTTTGCATAATAAATACCACCCCGTTGATATTTACATGGCATAGAAAAACAAAAATATGCTTGGGGTGTTGTAATCTATCATACCAACAATCCGTGAAGAATGATTGAAAAAAATAAGACCAATGTGACCCGTGTGTCCCATGAGATATACGAGATAATTAAAAAAGAGAATAAAAAACTATCCCATACGATTGTGATAAACCCGATAGACACACCATACCCCATACCCATATAATAGAAAATGTATTTTATCTAATAGTGGTGAGGGTATGTCGGAAGGTGTGATCTTCCTTTTACCTTCATTTGTCTCATGGGTCACATCTGGCTCATTCTTTGTAAAGGGGAAAGTATTACAGGTCGTTGTCTATTTCTTTTAATTTTATTTTCGTAAAGGCATCAATTATTTGTGGGTCGAAATGTTTCCCTCGTTCTTCCAGAAGGTATTCTAATGCTTCCTCGTGTGAAGCCACACCCGTGCGGTAATTGCGTCGGGAGGTCATGGCACAGTAAACATCGAGCACTTTTAATATGCGGGAAAGAAAAGGTATCTGTTCGCCTTCAAGACCTTCGGGATACCCATCTCCATCGTAACATTCGTGGTGTGATGCAATCACCTCTACCAATTCCGGGAAGATATTCCATTCTTTCAGCATGTTGGCTCCAATGTGAGCGTGTGATTTTAAGAGCACCCATTCATCATAAGTAAGCACCGTTTTTTTCAGTAAAATATCGTTGGATATACTAAGTTTCCCAATGTCTCTTAACACACATCCATGTTCTAAAATCCACAATTGATTGGAAGTGAGGTCTAATACATTCCCTAACTCTTTTGCTAATTTTACCATGCGTTGTGCCCCACCTAAAGGAATACCTTCGCGGGCGTCAATGGCATTGGCAATTAAATAAAACAAAGCATCATATTCATTTCTAACAGTGCGTATGATATCCATCACAGTGTCTATCTGGGAACTTTGTGTAATCGCCATCATTACACCGGAGAAAAAGGCAGATTCGTTTTGAGAATCTATAATGATAGGGGTATCATCATCTTTAAAAGCATTTTTTACTTTCTTTAAAACCTGAGGTGATAAGGTAGAAGAAACAATCCGAAAGTTCATCTTTATGACTCCTCTTTCTTCTTGTTGCGTATTTCAGGGAAAGAATCCGGGAAGGTAACACGAACCCTTTTGGAAAAATTGATATATAAATAACAAACAATAAAGTAAATTAAAGAACCAATGGTTTCGTATGCTATCTTGCCTAATACAAGGTCGTAGTAATCGGGTGGAAATTCGACCAAGGAGAATAAAAGAGCCATTCCGAGAACTAAGGAACATAGAAAGGAGATTAGATAGGCTTTTGTTATTCGCACAGCCCCGTTCCATAAGGATAGAATGCTTGCACCTGCGAAAATGCTGAATAAAATTACAAAAGACCGCAAACCCGATTCAACAATCAGAAACAGCCGCAAACCGGGAATGTAATCAAAGTCACCTGAGGCGTTCTGATAATCATTTATAAGATTATAAATCCCGACGAAAGGCGTCAGGAAAATAAACACGATACAAAAAAACAAAAGAAAACCTCGAACACCCGGTTCCGGTCCTCTTTTGATTTGTGATTCAGAACTATTTTCGCTAAACAAACTCATATAAACAAACCACTTTGCCTTCTATAATAATAATTTTTATTAATACATTATTCTATACTATTTTGTGTTTTCATGTTAAAAAGAAAAGCCTGACGAATTCGTTCTGCAAGCAAAGTATTTCTACGAATGGATTGCGTAGATTTGACAGCCTTTTGAATTGCATGTGGAGAGCCGATAATCGTTACCATTTTTTTGGCTCGTGTAACAGCAGTGTAAAGGACATTGCGTTGTAAAAGCAAATAATGTTGTGGAAGTAGAAGGAGAATAACCACCGGGTATTCACTCCCCTGGGATTTGTGTACTGTAGCCGAATAAGCCAGACTAATCTGGTCTAATTGTTCTTGGGTATATAAAACAGGACGGTCAGGTTCAAATGTAATGGTAATATAACCCTTATCCGTATCCACCTCCGAAATAATACCTATGTCCCCATTAAAAACATCCTTTTCATAGTTATTTTTTATCTGCATAACTTTATCCCCGATGCGAAAAGAGGTGTTTGGTATGGGTTTTCCTTTGGGATTAAGTACTTCCTGTAAACGATAGTTCAAATGATGAACACCGCCATCACCACGACGCAGAGGAGCAAGAACTTGAATATCTTTTATCGGGTTGTATCCAAATCGTTGTGGAATGCGTTCTTGAACAATATGCAAAAGAGTTTGTAATGCGGATTGACTATCTGCACGACGGATAAAGAAGAAATCTTTCTGATTGAATTCTGGGAAGGAGCCCTGATTAATTCGATGGGCATTTACGATGATACCGCTTTGAGCCGATTGACGATATATCGTTTTTAATCGAATAACAGGAAATGCCTGACTGGCTATAAGGTCAAATAAGACATTACCCGGTCCTACGGAAGGCAGTTGGTCTACATCGCCTATAAAAACGATATGAGAAGTAGATGGAACCGCACAAAGAAGATACCAGAGCAAAGTCTGGTCTATCATAGAACTTTCATCTATAATCAACAAATCGCAAGGAATTGGATTTGTCTCATCTCGAGCGGGTTTTGAGGTTTGTGGATTAAATTCAAGTAATCGGTGTATAGTGCTGGCAGGATGTCCTGTAACGGCTTCCATCTGCCTGCCTGCTCTTCCTGTGGGTGCAGATAAAACAACACGCACGGGATAATCTTTCAGGAAATATACAAGCGTTTTTATTAAGGTTGTTTTTCCAGTGCCTGGACCTCCTGTGATAACGGTTATTTTGGAGGAAAAAACTTTTTGTAGGGCTTCCTTTTGTTCGGGGCTTAATTCGGGTAATCCTTTATGCGAAGTTGAAAAGAATTGTTGTATCGGCAAATGAGGTGGCAAACTACTCGGCGAATGATATAGCCGTTTTAAGTGTTTGACACATTCATTTTCAATAAAATAGGGGAAAGGTAGATAGACACTGTCATTTTCCATGCATATCCTATTGGCGTCATTCATTTCCTTTAATACAGGGGCAATCTGATTTTCTTCCAGAGATAGCAATTCAGAAGTTAATGAGATAACTTCTTCATAAGGTAAGAAAACATGTCCATCATTTTCCGCATCGTGTAAGGTATAGCGAATTCCGGCTTCGATACGGCTGGGATGTTCAGGGCTAATCCCTAACTCTTTTGCGATACGGTCGGCTGTTTTAAAGCCGATACCCTGAATTTCCGATGCTATCTGAAAAGGGTCTTCTCTTAGATATGTTAAAGTTTGATTTCCGTAATGCTTGTATAATTTTGTTGCCAATCCTATAGGGATATTATATTGCTGTAAAGTAATCAGCATTTCCATAAACTCTTGCTTTTCTTTCCAAACCTCGTGGATTATTTTTGCTCTCTTTTTCCCTAAACCCCGAACAAGAGCAAGTTTTTCTGGCTCATGATTTAGTACATGTAAGGTATCGGCCCCGAATGTTTTTATTATCCGTTCTGCATATCCACTTCCCACGCCCGGTATGGCGCCCGAAGCCAGAAATTGAGCAATGGCTTCTGCGGATGAAGGTTGAAGTAATTCCATATTTTGGGTTTGAAATTGCGGACCGAAACGAGGATGAATAATCCAATGCCCTGAAATCCGAACCGTGGCTCCTTGCGATATAGGAAGGGACTTGCCAACGATAGTGATTAGATGATTTGTGTCTTTGCGTCGTAAACGGGCAACAAAGAAACCACTGGAAGCATGCTCGTAAACAATTTGTTCAATAAGTCCCTCAATTTCTTCGGGTCCGAACTCTTTAGGTGTAAACGGGATTTCCAGTGAATAAGGGTCCATTGAGGTAAACTTTAGTTATCTTTTAGGTCGGACGGGTCGGATAAGTCAGACAGGTCAGACCTTTTTTATCTTTATCCACGAACGGAAACAGGCTTTTGTTCCTTAACCGATTCTATCTCTGCTTCGATAAGGAGCAATGTTTTATATGCTTCCTCGGATGGAATAATATCCGAATCGCGGTCTTTTTGTAAACATTCCAGAAAGTGTTTTAATTCTCCTTCGTAACCATCTCCTTTGAGAACTTTAATCGGTTTGGGTTTACCTCGATTGGGATAATAAGTGAGCGATAAATCGCGAGACATTTCCAGAGTTCCCTGTTCCATTGCAATGGTAAAAGTCATCGAGAAAGGATAAGTCGTGCTATATTCCCAGGCTCCTTCCGCAACAACCCAATGGCGGTCTGGATAATTATAACTGGTAATAATATGGTCAATTCCTCCCGGGGCAAGACTTACACCCAAACTCTGAACAGTCTTGGGTTTGCCAAATAAATAGCGAACAAAATCTGCATCGTGAATATGAAGGTCAAGGGCACATCGGCCAGAGTGTTGTGAAGATTGAAGCCAATTTTGCCAACTCCAACCGGGAAGAGGACTAATCCTGCTAAATTTTGCTGTACGCACTTTCCCATATTTGCCGCTCTCAACCATTTCTTTTGCAACGATGTAAGAGGGCCAGAACCGAATGCAATGAGCAATGTATAAATGCCTTTTGTATTTCTTTGCGGCTTTTATCATTTCCATTGCTTCGGTGGAGGTGCGAGCCATAGGCTTTTCACAAATTACATGTTTCCCTGCTTGAAATGCTTGTATTGTAGTAGGAGCGTGAGCAGGTGTGGGTAATGTTATATCTAATA
>Ga0116168_1001200_pt1 | contig 20773 bp, 8 predicted proteins | sample AD_UKC129_MetaG_FD_89795 | JGI IMG/M metagenome (GOLD analysis project Ga0116168, IMG submission 89795) | Active sludge microbial communities of municipal wastewater-treating anaerobic digesters from Canada - AD_UKC129_MetaG | ecosystem: Engineered > Bioreactor > Anaerobic > Digestate | place...
CAAAGACCAGCAACGCATCATCAGCATCGAAGCCAATGTCGCCGGGCGCGATCTCGGGTCGGTCGCCCAAGACGTTCAACAGCGCCTGGCGCGAATCGTCCGGCCTGTTGGTTACGATCTCGAAGTCGCCGGCACGTACGAAGAGCAGCAGGAAGCCTTTCGCGAACTGATCGTCAGTCTCATCCTCGCCCTGGTGCTGGTTTACATGGTCCTCGCTTGCCAGTACGAGGCGCTCCGCGATCCGATCATTGTCATGGTGTCGGTTCCCGTGGCGGCCATCGGCGTGTTCCTGATCCTCTTTCTCACGCGCACAACGCTGAACGTCCAGTCGTTCATCGGATGCATCATGCTGGGCGGCATCGTGGTGAACAACGCCATCCTGATCGTGGATCAGGCGGGCCAGTTGCGGCGCAGCGGCCGCTGGACCACGCGCGCTGCCATCGCCGAAGCCGGCCGCCGCCGGCTTCGCCCGATCCTGATGACCACGCTTACCACCATTCTCGGCCTGGTTCCGCTGGCGCTGGGCATCGGCGAAGGCGCCGACGCTCAGGCGCCCCTCGCCCGCGCGGTCATTGGCGGGTTGACGGCATCGACCCTGATCACGCTGCTGCTCATCCCCGCGGTCTATTCGCTGTTCCATCCGGACCGCGACGAAGCGCCGGCCCGAAGTTGAGTGCGGGCGGCCAGCCCACTGTCGGTGTCCGGCGTTCAGTGCGCTTCGAGCCAGTTGGAACCAATCCCGGTCTCGACTTCGATGGGAACGTCCAGCGCAATGGCGTTCTTCATCCTGTCCACAACCATCGGCAGCACCTCGTCTGTCTCCGGCTTGAACAGGTCAAACACCAGTTCGTCATGCACTTGCAGGAGCATCTTCGTCTTCAGCCGCCGCCGCTGAAGCTCCGAGTGAATCGCGATCATCGCCAGCTTGATCATATCCGCCGCCGTGCCCTGGATCGGCGCATTGATCGCATTCCGCTCCGCCCCGCCGCGGACGGTGGCGTTCGACGAACGGATGTCGCGAATGTAGCGCCGCCGGCCGGTCACGGTCTCGACGTAACCATGCCGCCGGGCGAATTCGATGGTGGCATCCATGTACCGGCGAATGCCGGGGAACTGCTTGAAATACTGGTCGATGATCTCGGCCCCTTCCCTGCGCGGAATGCCCAGCCGCTGCGCCAGGCCGAACGCCGAAATGCCATAGGCAATCCCGTAATTGACCATCTTGGCCTTGCGCCGCATCTCGAACGTCACATCGCCCAACGCCACGCCGAATACCTTCGCCGCCGTCGCCGTATGCACGTCGATGCCCGTCCGGAACGCCTCCAACAGGCCCGTTTCCTGGCTCAGCGCGGCGATGATCCTCAGCTCGATCTGCGAGTAGTCGGCCGAAAGCAGTTCATACTCCGCGTTGCGCGGCACAAACGCTTTCCGAATCTCCTGCCCGCGCTCAGTCCGGATCGGGATGTTCTGCAGGTTCGGGTTCTGCGAATTCAACCGGCCGGTGCTCGTCATCACCTGATTGTACGTCGTGTGAATGCGGCCGGTTTTAGGCCAGATCGCCAGCGGCAACGCGTCCGCATACGTGGACTTGAGCTTGGTGGCCGCGCGGTACTCGAGCAGCTTCTGGACAATCTCGTGCTCCGGCGCCAGCGTCAGCAGCGTTTGCTCATCGGTCGCGTACTGCCCCGTCCGCGTCTTCTTCGGGTTCTCGGCAATTTTCAGCTCGTCGAACAGCACCTCGCCCAGTTGACGCGCCGAGTTCAGGTTGAACTCGCGCCCCGCCGCCCGGTAGATGGCCTTCTCGAGTTCGCTCATCTCCTTCGACAATTGCGCCGCGAACTCGGCCAGCGCGCCCGAATCGACCCGCACGCCCTCGTATTCCATGTCCACCAACACCGGCAGCAACGGCGATTCCACCTCAAAGAACACGCGCTCCTGCCCTTTCTCGCGCAGCAGGGGTTCCAGAATGCCGCGCAATTGCAGCGCGAGATCCGCAGCTTCCATGGCCCGCTCCGCATCCCGGTTGGACGCAAGGTCGCCCAGGCTCAACTGCTCCGGCGCCCCCTGCTCGGTCTCAATCGGCGTGTAGCCGAGATACGCCTCGGAAAGGTACCCCAGCGTGTGCCGCATCTCCGGTTCCACCAGGCTGTGCGCCAGCATCACGTCGAATAAACGGCCCTTGAGCGAAATGCCGCGCCACTTCAGCACGCTGGCGTCGAACTTCAGATTGAAGCCGGTCTTCTCGATCCCGTCCGACTCCAGCACGGGCCGGAACACGTCGAGAATCGCCGCCGCGCTCTCCTGGTCCGCCGGCAACGGCACGTAGAATGCCTCGTGCGCTTTCCACGAAAACGCCAGCCCCGTGAGAATTGCCTGCTTCGGATCCTCCCCGGACGCCGCCGCGCGCAGACAAAAGCACGGTTGCGCCTTCAACAACTCCAGCAGTCTCCCCCGTTCCTTCTCAGTGGCGACGACCCGGTATTCGTGCGGCACGTCTTCGAGCTTCTTCAGCGGCGCAGACGGTCCTTTGGGTGCGGCCACACCGGCCGTCTGCTCTGCTTCTGCCTTCCCTTCGCCGCCGACGCGCGCTGCCGCGGGCGGCGCGAATCCCCTGCCCGCCCGGAACTCATCGCCAAACAACCGCCGCCCGATCGAATTGAACTCAAACTCGATGAGCAACTCCTTGACGCGCGCCTCGTCCGGCGGCTGGAGCTTCAGACTCTCGAGTTCAAAATCGCACGGCGCGTCACACAGAATGGTGACCAGTCGCTTCGAGAGGAGCGCGATTTCCCGGTTCTTTTCGAGCGATTCCTTGATCCGGCCCTTGAGCGCGCCCGTATTCGCCAGGAGATTCTCGACCGAACCGTATTCCCCGATGAGCTTGATCGCCGTCTTCTCGCCAATCCCCGGAACGCCGGGCACGTTGTCGCTGGAATCGCCCATCAAGGCGAGCACGTCGATCACTTGTTCCGGCCGCTGGACGCCCCACCGCGCCTGGATTTCGGCGACCCCCAGGATTTCCACGCCATCGCCCATTCGCGACGGCTTGTACAGCAGCGTGTTCGCATCCACGAGCTGCCCGAAATCCTTGTCCGGCGTCACCATGTAGGTCTGGAACCCCTCCTTTTCCGCCCGGCGCGCCAGGGTGCCGATGATGTCGTCCGCCTCGTAGCCGTCGCACTCCAGGACCGGAATACGGAATGCCTCGAGCATGCGCCGCACATGCGGCAGCGCCACCGACAGATCCTCCGGCATCGCCTGCCGCGTCGCCTTGTACTCCGGAAACGCCGTGTGGCGCGGCGTCGGCGCGTCCGTATCAAACGCCACCGCGATATGCGTCGGCTGCTGTTTCGAAAGGATTTCGAGCAGCGTCTGCGTGAAGCCGTACAGCGCGGAGGTGTTCACGCCTTTGGACGTAAAGATCGGCCGCGCGATGAACGCGAAGTGCGCGCGATAGACCAGCGCCATGCCGTCCAAAAGATAAAGCCGCTTCGCCATGCCCGCAGGTTAATCATCCACCACCCGCTTGGCGCGCCGAAAATGCGCCATGCAACCTTTTGTTGCATATGCAACAAAAGGTTGCAAAGCACTGCGCATCAAGCCCCTGGAAAGTACTCCGGGGCGTGCAAACTTTCGTTGCATATGCAACAAAAGGTTGCACGGGCTTCGGCGAGAAGAGGTTGCGAGGTTGTTAGGGGCGGCCTTTCGGCGCGGAACGCATTCACAAAGATGGAATGGCCCCGCGCCTTTTCAACACGGGTCTGATCGATCTCCCATTGCGAAGTCAGCAGCCAGCCGATCCCGCCAGACGCGGGATCCTGAAAGATGAGCCGCGAGCCGCGCTCTCTCAGAAAGGAAAGCCCAGGGAGAAATGAACCGTGCCGGACGGATCGCCGGGGCGCGGATTCACATTGTGGCCATATTCCAGGCGCACCGGGCCGATGAAGGTCTTCCAGCGGATGCCCGCTCCCACGGAGAACAACACTTTCTCGGCCGGATACCGCTCGAGATCGCGCGCGTAACCGAGTCCATCGCCAAAGAGCACCAGCGACCAGTTCGGCGTGATGGCCTGCTCGAATTCCACGTTGCCGAGCACATAGGCCTCCGCTCCCACGAAATCGCCCTCCGCGTTGCGCGGAGACGCTTCGCCCTCGGGATACCCGCGAATGGAGTTCTCGCCACCCGGAAAGAAGCGCCGGTTGAACGGGATGTTCTCATGCGAATCCCCCGCCGCCGCGATGAAACCGTGGCTGAGCCCCAGATGGATCGCGTGCGAGCGGGTGATGATCCGATGATACGAGGTGATCATGTCGAGCCTCTGGTAATCCACGTCGCCGCCGACGTACTCGCTGGCGAGCTCGATGTTGGCGAAGACCTTATAACCCCGCCGCGGGTACAACGGATTGTCGCGCCGATCATGCCGGATATCGCCGATGAACGCTCCCACCGCCGGACGCCGGACGCCGTCCACTTCGACATCGGGATCCGCGTCCACCGCTTCCAGCACCTGGTAATTGTATCGGATGCTGACGTCGGTGGCGGAACGCCGGAAGAACTTGCGCGCGCCGATGCCGCCGCCGTACTCGAGGCGCGTGAACGACACCTCCTCGCGCCGCAGGCCGGACCCGCTGAAGAAAAGGTCGATGTCTTCGCCGAGAAAGTCCGGAAGCGTATAAGTATATTCCGCGCTGGAGGCTTTGAACGACTGCAACAGGCGGAGGCGCGAATGATGCGCACGTCCGAACAGATTGTATTGGTCCAGTTGAATACCGCCCCGCAGCAGTTCGTAGCTGCCATAACCGAAGAGCAGGCTGACTTCCTCCCGTTTCCCCTCATCGAGTTCGTAGATCACATTGCGCGTGTGCGGATCCACGGTCTCATACGACAGCGTGACGGATTCGAACACTCCCAGCCGCGACAATCGGTATCGCCCGCGTTCCGCCCGGATCCGGTCCAGCCAGTCGCCTTCCCTGATCGGCACCCTGCTTTCCAGCACAGACGGTCGCGTTCGCTCGTACCCTGAGAACACCACGTCGCCCACGCGAATCCTCGGCCCGGGCCGGACCACAGCCAGAAGATCCACCCGGACAACAAGGTCGTTGGTCTTGCTCCGCAGCCTTTGGTATTCGACCGTGACGTCGGGATAGCCCTGGCGGAAAAAGTTGGTCTTGATGCCATGCTCAAAGTCCTGCTCCCAGAAGCGCGAATACGGCTGGTCGATCCAATGGGTGTGCGTCTCGCGCGAGGACTCGCCGCCCTCCCACCGCACCTCCTCGATGACCGAGCTGACGACAAAACGCGGCCCTTCCCGAACGTCCACCACCACCGCCACTGCGCCGGACAGCGGATTGTGTCGCACGTCGGCAGCCGTCACGGACGCTTCCCGGTAGCCGCGCCGCCTGAGTTCCTCCGCGAGGTTCGCCATGCCGCGCTGGAGGCGTTCCGGCGTGTGAATGCGATTGCGTTTCAATCGCAACAGCCCGCCGGACTCCACGAAATAGCCCCTGGCCTCCCGTTCGGGAATGGCGTGCAGCCCCCTGAACGTCAGTTCTTCCAGGTAATAACGCACGCCCTCTTCCACGTGAAAGTGGACGTGCCGCGCGCGCAGGGTGCGCGGAAGCGGTTCCTCCGCGGCCTTCTCCCACGCGTACGACGCCTCCGTCCCATCCTCAAGTTTCAACCGCGCAATGATGACGGGCTCAAGAAAACCGTCATCCTGCAGGCGCGATCGCAGAAGCAGCGCGCCGTCCTCGACGAAATTGGCGTCGTAATAGATCGGCTGATTGGTTCCCTCGCGCAGGATGGCCAGGATGCGCTTGAGTTGAAGATTGCCGAGCAGCCCGTAACCGGAGACTTTCACCGTGGCCGGCGTATTGGTCGTTTCCGTGGCGCCGCAGCGCGCCGTTCCGGCGAGCCCCAGCCCGGTGGCAAGCAGCATTACCAGCGCGGCAGCCCGGCTTTTCATCTGGAGTAAACGCGCCACTTGAGTCCGAGGTTGTACTGGCCGAACCGGTCGTATTCTTCGAGCAACGACCAGTCGTCATTGAACCGGTACTCCACCTCATACGTCGAGCGCCCGGTTTCGGTCAGGTGCTCGCCGGATCGGATGGAAAGCCGCTGCTCGCCTGTCCCCCCGAAGCCGAGATCGGTCAGAAGGTTCTTGCCGACGAACAGCGCGAGCCCCTGCGCCCGTTGTTGCGTGCTCACAGCCGCCAGTGCGCGCGGCCGCTGGCCTGTCGTCAACATCAGCAGGATTTCCTCCGACGTCAGCGGCGGGCTGGATGAGAATTGCACCACCGGATTGTCGGCCCGCCCCGTGACTTCCATCTTGATGTCGTAACCAAGGCGTTCAGCGGACGCGTTCACCAGGAGCCGCGGCCGGTACGGATCATCGCTGGCAAGCGAGACAAACCCCTGCTGCACATCCAGGCTGCCGAACGGAAAAGTCACCATGCCCGAATTGACCCTCGCCTCGCCGAGCGCCACCGGGTTCTCCAACGTTCCTTCAAGCTTGAGCGCAATCGAAACAATCCCCCGGAACAGCGGGCTGCGCACGCGAAGGAACCGGTCGCCCTGCACCGTCACATCCAATTCCCACCGGGCCCATGGCTGTTCCTCGATACTGAAGAAGGGCGGCCGCCGACGCGGCGTCGTCACACCTCCCGAAGTCAGGTCCGCCAATTCGCTCAGGTAAAAGCTGTCCCTCAACCGTACCCGCCCGGTGACCCGCGGCGTCCGATCCGCATCGTTGGTGATGCTCACATCAAGATCGGCGCGCAACACAACATCCGGTCGCCGGGCCAGCGGCACATTAGTCCCCGCAAGATGCAACTCAAATGCCGGCATTCGGCTGAGATCCCAGGGCGGATCGTTCAGCCGCGCCTTGCCCGTAATGTTCACCAGTTGCCCTCCCACGGACCCGGAGAAATTCCTGAGCTCGACCGCGGACCCGGAAATCGTCGCGCGCGCCTCGATATCGCGGATCGGCCCAACACTTTCGAGCGGGCGCGTGCGGGCGTTGTGCAGAGCGATGTCGCCGGACAGCTCGCCGCCGGAGGCCAGCGCCAGGTTCAGACTCAAACCGCCCTCCGGACTCAGAAACTGCGGAAGGTACTCCGCGAAGGGCGCGATGTCGGCCCGGGCGATCTCCAGCCGCGCGTTCACCGTCTTCCAGTCGGGCCAGCGTCGTTGCAGAACCAATGCTTCCCATGCGCTTTCATCCATCGGAACGTCTGCCCGCGCCTGGATCAACTGTCCTTCTGCTCTCACTTCCAGGTCGCTGACACGGACGGCCTCCCGGCTCAATTCCGCATGTAAGTGAAAGCGCTCAATCGCCGGCAACTTCTGCGGCGCCCGCGTCCATTGCACCTGGCCAACTTCCATCTCAACAATACCCTTCGGCGCGGACCAGGTGCCCTGAACGTCGATGTTCAACGCGGGGTTACTCAGCAACACACCTGTCAGGCCCGCCAGTTCGCCCCACAGCGCCGAGGCGCGGTCCGTGGACGCGCGGAACACAAGCGCGCCTTCCGGATGAAACCGGACCCACTCGCCAGCCGGCTCGATCGTGAGCGGCAGGGTTCCTTCCGCGTGCGCCACGCCCCGCTGTCCGCTCGTCACAGCGAACCGCTCCAGCACAATGCCGTTCGCATCTCCCCGAGCCGCCGCTGTGCACTCAAACAGATATCCTCCAGCTGCCACCAGCTCGCTCGCATTTGTCAGCGCAAAGACGACGGGCCCGTTCGTCCAGCCGCCTTCCACAGCAAGACGCCTCACCGCAAAGTCCCCTTCAGGCAGTGTGATGAAGTCATCAACAACGCCACGGTCCAGCCTGACCGCTTCAAGCGCGAACCGTCCCTGGCCGGGCCACTGAATGTCCGCCTCGGCATCGAGAGACCGCTGTTCGCCCGTCCAGCGAATTCGTCCGAGGCTGAACTCCGGTCCGTTGCGCAACGCACCATCCGAACGACGCCACAACACGCGAAAGGGCTGATCGAGAGCCAGGAGTCGATTTCCTCCCTTTGCGAGAGTCAGACCGGACACAGCGACCTCGTTTGTGGCGCCGCCCAAAATGGCTGACAGGCGCCCTTCCAGCTCCGAGGTCCCGGCCCGCGCAACAAACTGTCCTTCATCGATGCGCCAACCCTTGCCTTTCCAGCTTGCCGTCAGATCAAGAGCCTTCGTGAATCGGGTGCTGACTCCTTCCACAACCGCTTCGCCCGCGTGCTCCGGACCGGACAACTCCCCGTTCACACGCAGCGACACCATCGCGTTGGAAAAGGCATACCCCTCCGGCAGAAACGCATTCCCCGCCGGACCGCTCACGTTCACTTGCACGTCATGCAACGTCCGCGCGCTCGCGTCGAACGCCCCCGATCCCGTCAATTCAGTCGCATCCGCCGCACGCGCCTCGATCTGACGCAACACCAGCCGCGGCCATTCCAGTTCACCGTTCAATTGAACCCAGGCCAACTGCGCATTGGTAAAGGAGAGCTCGCTGCCTTCGAACGCAAACGCTACGCGTGGGTACGCACCCGCCCCCGGAGCAACAACCATCCTTCCCTCCACATGTCCCCTGGCGGGAACAAGTGTCTGCGCGCTCAGATCCACGGCAACGTCCATGGTCGTCGGACCGGACAGGAACGGCGGCGCCAACCGCACTTCGGTCGCTTCAGTCAAAGACAGTTCAACGCCCGGAGTCCGAATCTCGGCTGAAGCGATTCGAACAGTGTTCGTATCGCCCTCCGCATGGATTTCGGCCAGCAGCGGCGGCAAGCGGCCGGTATCCGGCTCCGCGCGCCCGCTCAGATCAACATTGAATCGCGCGCCGTCCCAACGCGCGCGCAGAGAGCCGCTCAGCGGCCCGTACTGCTGCGCCCGGTGCACCTCGGGCGGAATCTCAAAAGCAGGGGCATCGATCCGGGCCTCCTCCGGCTGCATTCCCTGGGAGCCAAAACGCGCCGCGAACTCGACCCGGTTCGTCGTCCACCAACCCGTGCCGCTGACGCGCAAACCGTCGCTGTCCGCGCGCGCGGACAGCGACACGCGAGCCGACAGCGCGTCCGCCGCCGCATCGACATCTGCGGACCGGGAGGAAGGAACGGTTGCGGACAAGGAAACAGGCGTGCGATCCGGCAGACTGAGCTCCGCCTGAAGGCGCCCGTTGTTCCAGTTTGCGAAAGGCACTTCCAGGGTCGCCTCGTTGAGCCGCACGACACCGTTGGTCAGCGCGATCCGCGGCGCCCAGCGGTTCAGCTTTCGCAGGGCCGACGTCGCTCGCACGAAACTGTCGTGCACGGATGGCGTCACCGGCGCCTGGTTGGTTCCCGGCCCGGGTGCATACTCCCATGAACGCACCGCAAGGTAGTTGCCGTCCGGCCGTTTGAACACGAGGCGCTGGAGCCATGCCGAAGGCTGAAGACCTTCGACGCGCTCCGCCCGGAAGGTGCCGGCCCCAGTCCGAACAACGACATTCTGCAGGCAGAACCCTGCATAACCCCGGCGTTCATAGCACTCGTAGCTCAATCCAAAGGACCGCCCCGCCGGAGCGAGCCACCAGGGAAACCACACCGGCAGGGCGACAACGACGATCAACAGCAACAGGACGGCAACGCCCAGGATGCGCCAGAATCGTTTTCGCCTTTTTGACACGGCTTCACTGTGCCTGAAACGGGCCCGCAAGGCATGCGGGTTTTCTCCTATGTTCCGCCGGGAAGCGCTTCCGCTATTTACAAGCTTGCGGCTCAGGGCGAGACTGCCTGCAAATCAGAACTGCGACATGGGCAAGACGAGCACGCAAGTGGTTCACTCCGAGAAAGACCCTCTCTGGTACAAAACTGCCCTGATCTATGAAGTGCCGGTGCGCGCCTTCTACGACAGCAACGGCGACGGCATCGGCGATTTCCGCGGGCTGACCGAAAAACTGGACTACATCCAGGACCTCGGCGCCACGGCGATCTGGCTCCTGCCGTTCTATCCGTCGCCCTTGAAGGACGACGGCTACGACATCGCCGACTACTACTCCATCAATCCGATCTACGGCACGCTGGCGGACTTCAAGGTCTTCCTGCGCGAGGCGCATCGGCGAGGATTGCGCGTGATCACAGAGCTGGTCCTGAACCACACGTCGGACCAGCACGCCTGGTTCCAGCGCGCCCGGCGCGCGAACCCCGGCTCGCGCGAGCGCGACTTCTACGTGTGGAGCGACACGCCGGACAAGTACAAGAGCGCGCGAATCATCTTCAAAGACTTCGAGCACTCGAACTGGAGCTGGGATCCCGTCGCGGGCGCCTACTTCTGGCATCGTTTCTATTCCCACCAGCCCGACCTGAACTACGACAGCCCGCATGTGCAACGGGCCATGAAGAAGGTCTTCGAGTTCTGGTTCGACCTCGGCGTGGACGGTTTTCGGCTGGACGCCGTCCCGTATCTCTACGAGCGCGAAGGGACTTCCTGCGAGAACCTGCCCGAAACCCATGACTATCTGAAAAAGTTGCGGCAGCATCTGGACCAGAAATACGGCGACCGCATGCTCCTGGCCGAGGCGAACCAGTGGCCCGAGGACGCCGTGACCTACTTCGGCTCGGGGCGCGGCGACGAATGCCACATGGCGTTCCATTTCCCGCTGATGCCGCGCCTGTTCATGGCCCTGCGCATGGAGGACCGCGTGCCGATTGTCGATATCCTCGAACAGACGCCGCCCGTGCCGGAAACGGGCCAATGGGCGTTGTTCCTGCGCAACCACGACGAGCTGACGCTGGAGATGGTCACCGACGAGGAGCGCGATTACATGTACCGCGTCTATGCCAGCCACTCGAAGGCCCGCCTGAACCTCGGAATCCGCAGGCGCCTCGCGCCGCTGCTGAACAACGACCGCAAACGGATTGAGCTCCTCAACATGCTCCTGCTGTCGCTCCCCGGCACGCCGGTGCTGTACTACGGCGACGAGATCGGCATGGGAGACAACATCTTCCTCGGCGACCGCAACGGCGTGCGCACGCCGATGCAATGGAGCGCCGACAAGAACGCCGGTTTCTCGCGTTGCAGCCCGCAGGCGCTCTACGCGCCCATCATTCTCGATCCGGAATACCACTACGAGGCGGTCAACGTGGAAACGCAACAGCGCAATCCCCACGCCCTCCTGTGGTGGACCAAACGCGTGCTCGCCCTGCGCAAACGCTGGAAGGTGTTCGGTCTCGGCACATTCCAGTTTCTCCATCCCGCCAATCGCAAGGTGCTCGCCTACATCCGGCGCCACGAAAACGAAAAGGTCCTCGTCCTGGCCAATCTCTCGCGCTTCCCGCAGCCCGTCGAACTGGACCTGTCGGCCTTCCAGGGCGAACGATTGATCGAGCTCTTCGGCCGCACCAAGTTCCCTGTCATCGGGCCCGGCCCCTACACCTTCACGCTCAGCCCGCATGCCGCCTTCTGGTTCTCCATCGAGCCCGTCCGGGACGCCGTCGAACTGACCACGCCGGCGCGCACAACCCTGGCGGTGGACGGGGACTGGAATGAAATCCTCGCGCCGCACATGCGGGCGAACCTGGAAGCAGCGCTGCCGGCCTACATTGCGGCTCAGCGCTGGTTCGCCACGCGCACCTCCATCAAGTCCGCGCGCATCATCGCCGACGTCGCCATGCCCGTGGACTCGGACAAGGTCGCGCTCGCGATTATCGTGACCGAGCTCGTGGAACACGAGCCCGAGCAATACCTGGTGCCCATCGCCTTTGCCTCCGGACCTGCGGCTGCCGAGATCGAGCTGCATTCGCCCGGCGCCGTGATCGCGCGGCTGCACTCCGGCGAAGCCGGCGAAGGTATCCTCTATGATGCAACGGCAAGCCCGGCCTTCTGGGAAGCGTTGCTGGAACTGCTCGGACGCCGCCGAACCATTCGAGGCGACGAAGGCGAACTGGAATCGCTACCGGCCGCCGGACCGCGGCCCGGCCGCGACGAGGGAGGGGAACCGGTCCGCCTGCGCAATGACGATCGCAACGCTTCGATGTCGTTCGGCGAGCGCTTCATCATCAAGCTGCTCAGGAAAGTCGAGCCGGGCGTGCACCCGGAGCTGGAGGCGGCGCGCTTTCTGGCGGCCCGGGCTTTTCCGCATGTTCCGCCTTTCGCGGGCGTGCTCGAATACAAGAGCGAAAGCGGCGACAGCACCTGTCTCGCGCTGCTGAGCCAGTTCATTCCGAACGCCAAGAACGGCTGGACGTTCACACTGGACGCTTTGAAACGTTACTTCGACCGCATCCGAACGTTGCCCGAGGAAACCCTCGCCGCCCTGCCCCTCGGCGGTTCATTGCTGGATCGCACCCAGACCGAACTGCCGGAAGCGCTGGCAGACCTGCTCGGCACGTACTACGAGTCCGTTCAGCTCCTCGGCCGGCGCACCGCCGAACTCCACCTCGTGCTGGCTTCCGATCCGGACAACAAGGATTTCGCGCCGGAACCCTTCACGCCGTTCTACCAGCGCTCGCTCTACCAGTCGTTCCGGAACCATCTCCTCCAGCAACTGCCGGTGTTGCACCGCCAGCTCAAAACCCTGCCGGAAGAGGCCCGCGCTCTTGGCGAACGCGTGATTGCCGCGCAAAGCGCCATCCTCGCCCGCTATCGCGCCGTCCACGAAACCAGCCTCTCCGCCATGCGCATCCGCTGCCACGGCGATTTCCACCTCAACCAGGTCCTGCACACCGGCAAGGACTTCGTTGTCATCGATTTCGAAGGCGAAGCGTTCCGCCCGATGAGCGAACGCCGGATCAAGCGTTCTCCGTTGCGCGACGTCGCCCAGATGATGCGGTCGTTCTCCTACGCCGCCCATGCCGCCCTGCTCCAGCAACTCGAAGGCGGCACGCTCCAGGTCGAACAGTTCCGCGCCATGGAACCCTGGGTGCGTTTCTGGCTGCGCTGGATCTCCGCCGCCTATCTCCGGTCCTACATGGCCGCCCTGGGCGACTCCTCCCTGGTGCCCCATGCCCGCCATGAGCTCGGCATCCTCCTCCAGGCGTTGCTCCTCGACCAGGCCGTCAGCGAAATGGGTTTTGAGTTGCATGCACGCGTCGATTGGGTCCACGTGCCGCTCCGTGGCATCCTGCAACTCCTCGAGCCGGGCACGTTTTGAACGCGCAGCATCTTGCCACCCTTGCCGACCTCGCCCGCATCCACGGACTGGAAACCAACGGGCTGAGCCTCAGCAATCCTCGCGCGCGCGAACGCGTCGTCGCCGCGCTCTCCGCGCTCGGGGTACCGGCTCGCAACGCCCGTGAAATTCGCGACAGCCGGATCGCGTCCGCCCGCCGGCAGTGGCGCGGGCTGGAACCGGTGACGGTCTGCTGGCTCGCCGACCAACCCCGAGTGCGCCTCGCCCAGCCGGCGTCCGCCCATTCCACAAGACTTTCCGCCACAGTTCATCTCGAGGACGGCGGCACGCTTCGTTTCAACCTGAGTTCACATCGCGCGCGGATCGTTGAACGCGCCGTGGTGGACAACGCATCGCTGGTGCGCCGCGAGTTTGTCCTGCCTGATCTCCCGCCCGGCTATCACACCCTTGACGTTGACGCTCGAACAGCGACGTTCCGAACCCAGCTCATCGTGGCACCCGACCGCGCCTATGGCTCCGCACCCCGGGCACCGGAGGAGAACACCGCGCGCCGGGGTCGAGGACCGAACGATGAGTTCATCCGCGAATACGGCGTGTTCGCGCCGATGTACGCCATTCGATCTCGGGCAAGCTGGGGAGCGGGAAACTTTTCGGACTGGGAACGGTTCTGCGCCTGGATGGCTTCTCGAGGCGCCACCATTGCCGGGACGCTGCCGCTCCTGGCCGCTTTCCTGGATTTTCCCGGATGCGAGCCCAGTCCCTACTCGCCCGCCAGCCGGCTGTTCTGGAACGAGTTCTATGTGGATGCAACTCGAGTGCCCGAGTTTCATGCCTGTGCCGCGGCCCGCCGGCTCTTCCAATCCCGGAACTTTCAGAACCGGATTCGCCGTATCCGCAGAGGCCGAATGGTGGACTATTCCGAAGAATGGTCTTTGCGGCGCGAGATGCTCGAACGGTTGAGCGATTTCTTCTTCCAACAGCCGTCGCCGCGCCGCGAGGTGTTCGAACGCTTCCTGCGGGAACATCCGGAGACCATGGATTACGCCCGGTTCCGCGCCGCGTGCGACGCAACGCGCCTCCCCTGGCAGCAATGGCCTGCCCGCATGCGCGCCGGCCGATTGCGCGCCACGGATTGCGATCCGCGCGCCGAGCGCTTTCGCCTGTACGTTCAGTGGATCGCGCAGGAACAGGTCAATCATCTGCTCTCCCGCTGCCGCGCATTGGGCGTGAAGATGTATCTCGATCTGCCGCTGGGCGTGAACCCCGCGGGTTACGACGTCTGGCGCTATCGCGACTGCTACGCGCTCGACGCGTCGGTCGGCGCTCCGCCCGACATGTTTTTCAGCGGCGGACAGGACTGGGGCTTTGCCCCGCTTCATCCGGAACGCATCCGCGAGCTGGGATACCGCCACGTTCTCGATTTCCTCAGATTCCAGATGCGGCACACCGGCCTGTTGCGCATCGACCACGTCATGCAGTTCCACCGGCTTTACTGGATCCCGCGCGGCCTCTCCGCCAGGGAAGGAATCTATGTCCGCTATCCGGCGGACGAGCTGTACGCCATCCTGTGCATCGAATCCCACCGGCATCGCACCCGGCTCATCGGCGAGAACCTGGGAACCGTTCCGCCCATCGTCAACGAGACCATGCGCCGGCGCGGCCTGCGCAGGATGTATGTCGTCCAATACGCGCAACAGGCAAGTGCCCGGCGGCCGCTGAAACCTGTGCCGAAAGACTGCATCGCCGGCCTGAACACCCATGACATGCCGATGTTTGCCGCGCATTGGCGCGCACTGGACATCGCCGATCACGTTCAACTGGGCCTGTTGTCCCGCGCTGAAGCGCGAAAACGCCGGGCGCGACGGCGCTCCATGAATCGGTTGCTGGTCGAATTCCTGAAGCGCGAGAAGTTGCTTCGCGGAATCGCCGACAGCAGAACGGTGTGCCAGGCGTTGCTGAAATGGCTGGCGGACGGACCCGCGGAGATGGTTCTGGTGAACATCGAGGATCTCCTTGGCGAACTTCGTCCGCAAAACACCCCCGGCACCGCTTCCGAGCGGCCCAACTGGAGACGCAGGGCGAAGAAGACTCTCGAACGCATTCTCCGGGATCCGAGCGTGGAACGAACGCTGCGAGAGATGATTCGACGACGCCGGCGAACCGCAGGTCCTCCAAATCGTCAACCAGGGTAACTCCGCGTTGCGAGCAACCCTGGGATCGAAGACGGAATCCCTTTGAGACTCCGGTTCGCGTGCTGTTCAAGACCCGAGCTGCATCCTCCTTTCCGTGTTATTGCGCCTGGCCGCGTTCCGGCCTACTCTCGACCCATGTAGGGCGTTGGCCCCATTGGTATGCCTGACACCTTTTCACAGAATTCCTGCGTTCATGACCCGCTTCATTTGCATTCACGGTCACTTCTACCAGCCCCCGCGCGAGAACCCCTGGCTTGAGGCGGTTGAATTGCAGGACTCCGCCGCCCCGTGGCACGACTGGAACGAGCGGATCACGGCGGAATGCTACGCGCCCAACGCCGCGGCCCGCATCCTGAACGGGGAAGGCAGAATCGAGAACATTATCAGCAACTACTCGCGGATCAGTTTCAACTTCGGCCCCACCCTGCTGGCCTGGATGCGCGATCGCTTGCCGGCCACGCACGACGCCATCGTCGCGGCGGATCGGCTGAGCCGCGAATTGCACAACGGCCACGGCTCGGCGCTGGCCCAGGTTTACAACCACATGATCATGCCCCTGGCCAATGACAGGGACAAATACACCCAGGTGTATTGGGGCATTCGCGATTTCGAGTTCCGTTTCGAACGCAAGCCCGAGGGCATGTGGCTGGCCGAAACCGCCGCGGACACGCCGACGCTTGAAGTTCTGGCCGAGCTGGGAATTCGCTTCACCATCCTGTCGCCTTATCAGGCCCGGTCGGTCCGCCGGATCGGCAAGGCCGACTGGAAGGACGTGAACGGAGGAAAGATTGACCCGCGCCAGCCCTACCTGGTTCGGCTGCCGTCCGGACGCCAGATCAGCGTGTTCTTCTACGACGCGCCGGTATCTCAGGCCGTGGCGTTCGAAAAGCTGCTCGAAAGCGGCGAACGCTTCGCCGGCCGGCTGCTCGGAGCGTTTCATCCCACACGCCGGTCCGACCAGCTTGTCCATATCGCGACCGATGGCGAATCGTATGGGCACCATCATCGCCATGGCGAAATGGCGCTGGCGTATGCCATGGAATACATCGAGCGGAACGGCCTGGCCCGCCTCACGAACTACGCGGCGTACCTGGCCGCGCATCCGCCGCACCACGAGGTGCAGATCCACGAAGGCAGCGCCTGGAGCTGCTCTCACGGCGTGGGCCGCTGGATGACCGATTGCGGCTGCAAAACCGGCGGCCGCCCGGATTGGAACCAGCAGTGGCGCGCGCCGCTGCGGGAAGCGCTCGACTGGATCCGCGACGAGATGGCGCCATTGTTCGAACAGAACGCGGCCGAACTGCTCCACGATCCGTGGCACGCGCGCAACGAATACATCGGCATCATCCTGGACCGCACACCCGAGAACAGGGAACGCTTCTTCGCCGAGCATGCCCGCCGCCCGTTGAACGACGCGGAAAAAGTGCGCGTGTTGAAGCTTCTGGAACTCCAGCGCCACGCGCTCCTGATGTACACGAGTTGCGGCTGGTTTTTCGACGAGATTTCCGGGATCGAAACAGTGCAGGTCATCCAATACGCCGCGCGCGTGCTGCAACTGGCCGCGGAACTGTTTGGACGCGATTTCGAGCCGCCCTTCCTGGATCGGCTCGAGCACGCAAAGAGCAACATCCCCGAAAACGGCGACGGCCGCAGCATCTATCACCGGTTCGTGAAACCGGCCATGATCGACTGGGAAAAGGCCGTGGCGCATTACGCCATCAGCAGCCTCTTTCAGGAACACGAAATCGGCCCGCGCGTGTTTTCGTTCATCTTCGAGGACGAGCGGCGCGATGTGTTCAGCGCCGGCAAAACCCGGCTGGCCGTCGGCCGCACCCGCGTCATTTCCGAGATCACAACCGAATCGCAACTGCTCTCATACAGCATCCTCTACATGGGCGAACACAACCTCGTCGGCGGCGTGGGCTCGTTCCCCGACCAGGCCGCCTACGACGCCATGTTCCACGAGGTCAAGGCGGCCTACGACGTCGCGGATTTTCCCGCGATCATCCGGCTGATTGACCGCCATTTCGGGCATTCCTCCTACTCCCTCAAGTCGCTCTTCAAGGACGAGCAGCGGCGGATCCTGAACGAGATCCTCGCGTCCGCCCGCGAGGATCTGGATCAGCGTTTTCGCCTGATCACCGAGCGCTATGCGCCCCTGATGAAGTTCCTTCGTGGCGCCGGCGCGCCTCTTCCCCTCGGCCTCCAGATCGCCTGGGATCTGACGCTGCAAAGCGACATCCGCCGCCAACTGCTGAACGGACGCACCAACACGGAACTGCTCCAGTCGCTCATCGAAGAAGCCAGGGCCCGCGGAACGGACGTCCTGAACGCCGATATCAGTTTCGCCGCCAAAACACACATGGAACGGCTCAGCCGGCAGATCCAGGAGAACCCCCGCCATCTCGAAGCCATTCGCGAATTGAACGCCGTCGGCGCCATGATCATCCCCCTGCCGATCGGCCTGAACCTGGCCGAGGTCCAGAACACGTACTGGCATTTGAAACAGGACGCGCTCCCCGGATTGAGAAAGGACGCCGAAAACGGCGACGCCCAGGCGCGCGACTGTTGCGAAGCGCTCGTCCAACTCGGGCTGACTCTCGGCTTCGCGCCGGGAGCCCTCGGTTGAAACATTTCCCGCAACGCCAACGGCGGCGGCGCGGCATCTCACCCGATTCGTGAAACCGCTTGCGAGGAGCCGTTGCTCCCTTACTGTGATGCGCGTGAAGCTGCTGTTCATTGGCGACATCGTCGGCAGACCCGGACGCCGGGCTGTTCGCGAACTGCTCCCGGCTCTTCGCGAGAAACACGGCATTCAGTTCGTCGTCGCCAACGGCGAAAATTCCGCCGGCGGCAGCGGCATCACCCCCGCCATCGCCGGCGAAATCCTCGCAACCGGCGTTGATGTCATCACCAGCGGCGATCATCTCTGGGATCAGAAGGAAGTCATGGAACTGCTGGCAAGCGACGCGCCCTTTCTGCGTCCGCTCAATTATCCCGCCGGCACGCCCGGCAAAGGGAGCCTGGTGATGGAAAAGCCGGGGCTTCCGCCCGTTGCCGTGTTGAACCTGCAAGGCCGCACATTCATGGCGTCAATTGAGAACCCGTTCACTGCCGCACGGGAGGAAGTCGAGCGCCTGCGCCAGAACGCGCGGATCCTCTTCGTCGACTTCCACGCCGAAGCCACGTCCGAGAAGATCGCTCTGGCACGGATGCTCGACGGTCAGGTCAGCGCCGTGGTAGGGACCCATACGCACGTGCAGACCGCGGATGAACAGATCTTTCCCGGCGGCACGGCGTATCTCACGGATGCCGGGTTCACCGGCCCTCACGAAAGCGTGTTGGGCCGGGAAATCGCGCCCGTCATCCAGCGCTTCCTCACGAACATGCCCCAGCGCTTCGATGTCGCAACCCGGCGCGTCCGCCTCCAGGGAGCGCTCGTGGAAATCGACGATTCATCCGGCCGAAGCCTGGGCATCGAACGGATCTCGGCCGAACTCCCGGAAAGCCCGAATGGCTAAGAAGAACGCATCGCAATGGGACTTCGGCGAACTGTTTCCGCGCGAAACCCGCCCGCCGGAGCGCAAGGTGCTTTCGGTGTCGGAGCTCACCGCCCAGGTGCGCTGCATCCTCGAACAACACGTCGGCAGAGTCTGGGTGACCGGTGAAGTCACCAACCTGAGCACGCAACGCTCGGGCCACATGTATTTCACCCTCAAGGACGCCGGCGCGCAGTTGAATTGCGTCCTGTTCCGAAGCGAGCCGATGGCCCATCGCGCGTTGCTTCAGGACGGCCAGAAGCTCCTGATCCAGGGCGACATCACCGTTTACGAGGCGCGCGGACAGTATCAGCTCATCGTCCGCTCGGTCGAACTCCAGGGCACCGGCGCGCTCCAGATCGCCTTCGATCGCCTGAAACAGAAGCTCCAGGCGGAAGGCCTCTTCGCTCCGGAACGCAAGCGCCCCCTGCCCCGCTTTCCGCAACGCATCGGCCTCGTCACATCCCCGACCGGCGCGGCAATCCGCGACGTCCTGCACGTCATCCGCAGGCGCAATCCCGCCCTCGAAATCGTTCTCGCTCCCTGCCGCGTCCAGGGCGACGGCGCCGCCCGCGAGATCGCCGCCGCCATTCGCCTCCTGAACGAATTCGCCGCCGGACGCGCCGATCCGAAAGCGCCGGGCGCTCCCGGGCTGGACCTCATCCTGATCACGCGCGGCGGCGGCAGCATCGAGGATCTCTGGGCGTTCAACGAGGAGATCGTCGCCCGCGCCATCTTCGATTCCGCGGTCCCCGTGGTTTCCGGCGTCGGACACGAAATCGATTTCACAATCGCTGATTTCGTGGCCGACCTGCGCGCCGCAACGCCCAGCGCCGCGGCCGAAATCATTACCGAAGGTGTCTTCTCCAGTTGCGCGTTTGTCTCGCAGGCATCCGGCCGCCTCCAGCATTTGCTGAGGCAGCGTCTCCGCGACAAGCAGGAGGAATTCGAGGATGCGGCCCGCCGCCTTGCGAGAATGCACCCGCGGCGGCGTTTTAACGAATGGTTGCAGCGCCTTGACGACCTGCACGCAAGCCTGTTGCGCTGCGTCCAGTCCGGCGCGCGCAGCCAGAAACTCGTCGCCGACAACCTCGTCCGGCGCCTTCTTCGAATCCGCCCGGGCCAACTGTTGAAGCAACGACGCGAACTCCTGATTCAGGAAGTCCAGCGACTGCATGAGCAGGTGCGGCATCGCTGGCGCGAACGACAGAACCGCTTTGAAACCCTGCAAACCCGATTGCGCCTGCTCGGCCCCGAACAGGTCCTCGCTCGCGGCTACTCCATCACCACCGATGCCGCGACCGGACGCGTCATTCGCGACGCTGCCGACGTCAAGGCCGGCCAACGCCTCAAAACGCGGCTCCGCCGCGGCACGCTGCTCAGCCGCGCCGAAAAAGCCGAGCCCGAAACGTGATATCCCGCCTTGCTGTTCCTCGATATCAACTCTTGCCATCAAACTTCAGGATCCTGACCGGGACAATTCCGCGCGCATATGCGACAAAAATTGTCCTGCGAAATTTGCCAAGTGCCGTGGCCTCCGAGGCTTATGAGATGGACGCTTCTTGATCCCGGGACAATTCTGCGCGCATATGCGCGCGGAATTGTCCCGGCAGGCGGTGCGTAATGCGGGCCGGGAGACAGAATTCTGAGAGTGCGATCCCGACTTCAGGAGACGGTACCGGGGATTTCTCGTGAGGAGCCGAATCGGGCGAGCAGGGTCATCGGACGCCGGCTCGCGAGGACGCTCGCCCCACCAATTTGGAGTTTGGAACCTGGAATTCCTACACCTCCCTCCCGCCTGTGTCAAAACTCTTTAGAAATGTCCCGTTTCGACTCAGGAGAAAATGTCCCCTTCATGTTTGCAGTTGTGCCTTTGCGTTGGTCTTTGAGAAGGGGGATGCAGGGAGGCCGGAGCGAAGCGCAGGCCGACCGGAATCCCCCTTCTC
>Ga0116168_1001201_pt1 | contig 20771 bp, 16 predicted proteins | sample AD_UKC129_MetaG_FD_89795 | JGI IMG/M metagenome (GOLD analysis project Ga0116168, IMG submission 89795) | Active sludge microbial communities of municipal wastewater-treating anaerobic digesters from Canada - AD_UKC129_MetaG | ecosystem: Engineered > Bioreactor > Anaerobic > Digestate | place...
AAAAAAAATTATAAGGAGAACAAATTATGGGTTTAAAAAAGCTTTTTGAACCAATTAAAGTTGGGAATGTGGAATTAAAAAACCGTATTATGATGCTTGGTATCACAACAGGCATGCTCGACAACTATAGAGTAACCCAGAAGTTTACAAACTTTTTTGGTGAAATCATACCTGGCCTTTACGCAGCAGGTGAGGTGGCAGGAGGTGTCCACGGTTCTAATAGACTTGGCACCAATGCAACGACCGATTGTGTCGTATTTGGACGTATTGCCGGTAAAAATGCTGCAAAAGGATAATTTTGTTAGACATTAGAAAAACAGTCGGTGATTTTTTTTCAGGACAACAACACATAAAATCACTGACTGTTTTTTTAATTTTAATTTTTAATTGAAGCATTCTTTTTTTTCTTGACATCAAGGTCAATTTAAATTAAAAATAGACGAATTTTTAGACTTAAAACTTTTTATAAAATGGGGCATAAAAAGACTTTACCGAAAAAAAACATTAAAAAACGGTCAGAGTCACTTTAATTTTCTCATCGAATTATAACTTTAAAACCAGGAGGTTTAAAATGGTTAGAGAAGCATTAGGTGTTGCCGGAACAGGGCTTTTAATTGTGTTTCTAACATTAATTATCCTCTCTTTGAGCGTGAAGTTTATGAGCTTTGTTGTCAAGTCAATGACAAAGAAGGGGGGTAAGTGATATGCATTTGTTAAATGTTTTATACGAAATCTATTTGAAAACAGGTATCCCCCATCTTGACTACAGATATGTCATTATGTGGCTCATAGGATGTCTTTTTATGTATCTTGCCATAAAAAAGGATTTTGAACCCCTCCTTTTGGTTCCCATTGGATTTAGTATATTTCTTGTTAATATGCCCATAGCGCCCCTTACAGGTCCGGGTCAACTTATAAATCTATTTTTTAAGTATGGTCTTGAAACAGAGATTATACCCTGTCTTATTTTCCTCGGCATAGGTGCCCTTACTGATTTTGGACCTATGATTGCAAACCCAAAGACGCTACTACTCGGTGCTGCAGCACAGTTAGGTGTGTATGTAGCATTTTTTGGTTCAATCTTCTTTGGTTTTACTATAAAAGAGGCTGCATCCATTGGTATAATAGGTGGAGCAGATGGTCCAACAACGATTTATCTCGCATCTGCCCTTGCACCCCATATGATGGGCATGGTTGCTGTTGCCGCATACTCGTATATGGCTATGGTGCCATTAATACAGCCACCGATTATGAAGCTTTTAACCTCAGAGGCAGAAAGAAAAATCAGGATGAAACAGTTAAGGCCTGTAACAAAGACAGAAAAGATAATCTTTCCCCTGGTGGCAACGGTAGTTATATGTCTTTTAACCCCTGATGCAGCACCCCTTATGGGTCTTTTAATGATTGGTAATCTATTTAGGGAGTGTAAGGTAGTGGACAGGCTTTTAAAGACCGCGCAGAACGACCTTTTAAATATCGTTACCATAGTCCTTGGCCTTGCAGTCGGCTCTACTATGAAGGCAGAGGTATTTTTAAGTCCTAAACCTTTATTTATATTCTTTTTAGGTCTTATTGCCTTTGCTTTTTCAACATTTGGCGGTGTTTTATTTGCAAAGATTATGAATCTTTTCTTGAAGGAGAAGATAAATCCATTGATTGGCTCAGCCGGTGTATCAGCCGTGCCTATGGCTGCTCGTGTATCACAGAAGGTTGGTCAGGAGGCAGATCCCAAAAACTTTCTGCTTATGCATGCCATGGGACCAAATGTAGCAGGTGTAATTGGAACAGCGGTTGCAGCTGGCACATTCCTGGCTATGTTAAAATAGATTTTAATTTTTTAACTAACTGATAGGAAAAATATAATAACTTGGTAAAACTAAAGGCAAAAATTAGGCCTTTTTCCAGATTCGTGAAACAATGTATGTCAGGATAAGTAGGCCTATGCCTGCTAAATCTGTATATATACCAGGCTTGATAAGTAATATAGCCCCTGCAATAAGGGGAACTCTAAGTGCAATTGGTATTGCTCTGCCCATAAGCCATCCCTGCATACCACAGGCAAGGGCAAATGTGCCAAGAAGAGATGTGACAACAACCTGTATAACCTCAATAGGGGAGCCGATTAAAAGCATGGCTGGATTAAAGATAAACATATATGGCGCAATAAATGCCGCAACACCTAATTTCATGGCAGTAAAACCTACCTTATTAGGATGAGCCTTTGCAATGGCTGCCCCTGCGTATGCAGCAAGGGCAACAGGCGGTGTTATAGCAGAGATGCAGGCAAAATAGAAGACAAAGAGGTGTGCTGCAATGGGTAAGGCACCGAGTTTTGTTAGACCTGTTGTTATAACAGCAGCACAAATGGCATATGCAGCTGTTGTTGGCATACCCATACCAAGGACAATGGCAACAACCATAGAAAGAAAGAGTGCGATTGGCAGTATTCCCTTTGAAAAATCAAGTAAAATAGTTGCAAATTTTAAACCTATGCCAGTCTGGGAAATAATACCTATAACGATACCTGCTGCCGCACATGTCCCTGCCATCTCAATTGCACCCCGTGCACCGTTTGCAAGGGAATCAATAATTTTTTTAAGACCCATCCTTGTGTCTTTATTTGTCCAGCTTACTATAATGCATGCAGCCACAGCATAGGTTCCTGCTTTAATAATAGATGCCATGGCAATGGCAATATAATAAACAAGAACACCAAGAGGTGCAAACATATAGATTTTTTTCATTGTCTCTTTTTTACTTGGCAGTTTTTCCTTTGGGAGGCCCACGAGACCAGTCTTTGCTGCCTCAAAATCAACCATAAAATATACGGCAAGATAATACATAGCAGCAGGCAGGATTGCTGCCACAAGCACCTTAACATACGGAACACCCAGTATCTCTGCCATGAGGAAAGCGCCGGCACCCATGACAGGAGGCATGATCTGTCCGCCTGTGGAGGCAACTGCCTCAACAGCACCTGCAAAGTGGGCTTTGTACCCCATGTTCTTCATCATTGGGATTGTAAAACTTCCAGTTCCAACAACATTGGCAGCAGAACTACCAGATACAGTTCCAAAAAGAGAGCTGGATATGATGGCAACCTTTGCAGGGCCACCTCGAGCCCAACCGACAATGGAGTTGGCAAACTGGATAAAATATGCACCGACCCCTGAACTTCTTAAAAAGGCACCAAATACAACAAAAATATAAACGTATGCAGCGGATACGAAAATTGGCAGTCCTAATATCCCATCAAGACTGAAAAGATAAGTAAATATCCTGGGCCAGCTGTAGCCTTTATGATAAAAAAGCCCTGGTAAATACTTTCCGAAATATCCATAGAGTATAAACAACATGGCAATTATCATTAAGGCAGTGCCTGTTGTCCTCCTTGTCATCTCTAAAATAGCAATGATAAACATGAGGGAGATGATGGTATCCCACGTTGTAGGCACAACGCCAACCCTGTAAATCCATTCGTCGAAGTTTATAACCATATATACAAAAGGTATTATAACCATGAGTATTAAGGCATAATCCATTGGGTGAACCTTTTTTTTAGCACCTTCCCAGCCTGGATAGAGAAGGAAACACATGAATGCAAGAAAAACAATGTGCATGCCCCTGAAATACCAGGGGTCAATAGGGCTTATGAGTAAGCAATAAAGATGGAAGAGGGAGCAGATGGCCCCCACAATGTAGAGTACCCAAGTGCCAAATTTTCCAAATTCCCGGGTTCTTATAAGTTCGGCATCTTTTATTTTACTGAGATCAACTGTTTTCTCTTCCATCTTCCCCCCTTCATTAAAATAATTTTTTTTTTAAGATTAATTTACTGTTTTAGTTCCTTTGGTATCTTGATGCCAATCTCTTCATAATATTTTATTGCACCAGGGTGAAGCGGGATAGGGGAATAGAGAATATTTTTAGGCTCAACCTCAACAGCAGATTTATGGACACTTACAAGTAAAGGCTTATTCAAAAAAATCTGTTTTGTAAATTCGTAAACAAAGTCTGCAGGCATGTCTTTGTAAGTAACCATAAAATTCCAAACAGTTAAGGTAGGTATATCATAAGGGGCACTTTTGTATGTGCCTTTCGGAATAATACCTTTTGCAAAATCAGGGTGTTTTTTAATAAACCTTGTGGCAATGTCATCTTCAACCCCGATTACTACTATATCATGAGTTGTCTCTGTTGCTGAAATAAGCCCCCAGGGTAGTCCTACCGATTGTCCGTTTGCATCAATAAGGCCATCTTTTAGTTGGTTATCAAGGTCAGAAGATGATGCATTTACTATCTTTTTTGGTTTAACACCGGCCTCTGCAATTATCATTGGCCAGTAAGTAGCCGGTGTTCCTCCCACAGGACCAGTGCCCACGATTTTTCCGTTAAAATCTTTAATGCTTTTTATCCCGCTTTTCTTTAAGGCATACATCTGAAAATATGTTGTATACATTGGGAATATTGCACGGATATTCTGATATTTTTTCCCTTTTGCCCAGCCTGTTCCTGTCCAGCCTTCATATGCAGGTGCTGCAGTTACCATTCCAAAATGAAGTTCTTTATTATTTACGAGCTGGACATTGTGCACAGGGCCACCTGTTGATTCAACAGAAGCAGGGATACCCATTTTTTCTCCAAGCACCTTTGCAGGACCTCCTGCCCATACATAATAGACCCCTCCGATAGGTGCTGCACCTATTGTAACACCTTTTACAGGCCAGTCTTTTTTCTGCTGTGCATTACACGGGGAGATAATAAAAGTGAATGATAGAAAACAAGCTAAACAAAACAAAAAAATACTCTTTTTCATGATAACCCCCTCCTTTTTTTTGTATCCAATTTTCTAACTACAATTTATAAAAAACATTGTCAATAAAAATTTATCTGATTTTCTTTTCTATGTTAGATTATTTATGTCTAATTCTTTGTTTAGTAGCTCAAAGTAAACCCTTATTTTGTAAGAAATATTTAATTTTTTATTTAGATTATCTTTTACATCATCTGTAAAAAATATACCAGATTTTACACTTTCTTCTGCCCATGTCCGTATGAGGAAGGCCCTGTTTACTGTATCACCTATAATGTCTTTTGATGCATACCCTGGATGGCCTATTAGGCCTAAATAAATAGGTCCTGTATTTAAGACAATCATTAATTCCCTTTGATTTAATGCTTCTTTGCTACTTAACGCTGTGTCTATAGCCCTTTTTGTGTGCTCAGGCCCGGAAAAAAAGGCAAGAAAGCCATCACCCATATATTTAACAGGAATACCGTCATTTTTTAGGGTAATCTCGGTGAGCGTAAAAAACATTGCATTTAAATATTGAACGAGGTCTTGAGGTTTCATCAATAGAGAACGTTTTGCAAAACCTATTATACCTGTTAACAGGACGGTTGCATCAAAAATGTGCTCTTCTCTATCTGTGATACCTAAAAGGAAATCTGTGCTTACATTAAAAAGGGTTGCAATCTTTATCAAAGATTTAATGTCAGGATAACTTGCCCCTTTTTCCCATTTTGATACCGCCTGGGTTGTAACCTGTAATGCATTGGCAAGGTTTATCTGTTTTAGCCCATGCTTTTCTCTTAACCGTCTTATTTTTATTCCCAAATCCATTTGGGTCTTTTTTTTGAAAAAATGTAAGCCTTAAAACCTTACTCTTTCATTAATCTTTCCTGAAGGGCCTTAAGTTCATTTTTTAACTCCATAGGCAAGTCTGACCCAAAGGTCTTGAAAAACCTTTCAATCTCTTTTGCTTCTTCAAGCCATGCCTCTTTATCTACATATAAAAGCTCTTCCATTGCTTCTCTTGATAATGATAATCCTGTTAGATCAAGGTCTTCAGGTCTTGGAACATACCCTATAGGTGTTATTCTGGCCCCTGCTGTTTTTAAACATCTACCTATTATCCATTCCAAAACCCTTAAGTTCTCGCCAAATCCAGGCCACAGGTAATTTCCATCTTTGTCTGTGCGAAACCAGTTAACGTGAAAAATCTTAGGCGGTTTTTCCATCTTTTTTCCCATATCAAGCCAGTGTTGAAAGTACATACCCATGTTATATCCGCAGAAAGGAAGCATTGCCATTGGGTCACGCCTTATTTCACCCTGTTTTCCATATTGTGCTGCAGTCCTTTCCGATGCCATTGTGGCACCTAAAAATACACCGTGCTTCCAGTCAAATGATTCGTATACAAGAGGCACTGTATGAGGTCTTCTGCCACCAAAAACAATAGCGTCTATTAAAACGCCGTGATGATGTTCTATCCTGTTGGAAATAGAAGGGCATTGGATTATAGGTGCAGTAAATCTGCTGTTTGGATGTACGCCGAGCACTATATTCCCCTTTTTATCTACCATACCTGGTCTCCATGGCTTTCCTTCCCAGTTTATTCCTTCCTGAGGAGGTTCCCCATCCATGCCTTCCCACCAGATATTTTTATCTTTTGTCAGAAGCACATTGGTAAAAATCGTATTTTTCTTTATGGTTTCCATTGCATTTCTGTTTGTATTATAGTTTGTTCCTGGAGCTACACCGAAAAACCCTGTTTCAGGGTTAATTGCCCAGAGTCTTCCATCTGTGTCTATACGCATCCAGGCTATATCATCGCCAACGGTCCATATGCGATAGCCTTTATGTTTCATGCTTTCCGGTGGAATGAGCATGGCGAGGTTTGTCTTTCCGCATGCACTGGGAAATGCACCGGCAATATATGTAATGCGCCCGCTCGGGTCTTCAACACCCATTATAAGCATATGTTCTGCGAGCCATCCTTCCTGTCTCGCAAGATAGCTTGCAATTCTCAAGGCTAAGCATTTTTTGCCAAGGAGGACATTCCCGCCATAGCCTGAACCTACGCTCCAAATCGTGTTGTCTTCTGGAAAATGGAGAATTAATCTCTTTTTCTCATCGAGGTCTGCCTTACCGTGCAGGCATTTTGTAAATTTACCGTTTGTTCCAAGTTTTTTTAATACTGCAGAACCCATTCTTGTCATGATTCTCATGTTTAATACAACATAAATGCTATCCGTTAGCTGGACACCTATTTTTGAGAAAGGTGAACCAATGGGGCCCATGGAGAAAGGAACAACATACATGGTTCTTCCCCTCATGGAACCATAAAAAATTTCTCTTGCCTTTTTATATGCCTCATCAGGTGGCATCCAGTTATTCGTTGGTCCTGCCATCTTTTTCGTGGATGTGCAAATATATGTGAGGTGTTCGGTCCGTGCCACATCATTAGGGTGTGTTCTGTGATATACGCATCCAGGCCATTTCTCCTGATCCAGTTCAATTAGTTCCCCTGTTTTGAATGCTTCCTGCTCCAGCATTTTCTTTTCTTCCTCTGAACCGTCACACCAGTGGATTCTATCAGGCTGACACAGTTCAGCCATTTCTATGATCCATATTTTTAGTTGTGCATGTTTTGTGGGCCAGGAACTTACATTGTATGTGATAAACATTTAGCTCTCCTTATTTGATATTTTTTCATAAAATAACACAAAAGTAATATAAAATAAAATAGTAATTAAAGATTATCCATAAGGTTTTGTCAATGAATTTGCATTGGTGGCAATAATCTACTTTGCATACATTTTTTAAAATTTTCTTGAAAATAATTATGGCGTATGTATAAGCTATCATAGTCGAGCAGCCGACTTTCAATGGAAGTGGAGTGTAAATCTCCCGCTGTCCCGCAACTGTGATGGCTTATGGATTGTGCATGGCTTTTTGCCAGTCACTGCCTTAAATGGTGGGAAGACGCACAATCCCCAATGCCTAAGCCAGGAAACTTTGGGTCGGACACACTGCACGTATATCCTTACGAGGTATAGGGAGGTGCAAAATGAAACATAATCCAGCCTGAATCCCGGAAATCATTAACCTTACAATTTTATACAAGAAATTAAAAATTAAGAAAGGAGAAGATATGCATTTTATCATATTAAATATATTGTTGTTTTTTTTCCTCGTCTTTAACCCCCCCACTACATTTGCCCAGCAGGGGCCTTACAAACTCGATGAAATAGTTGTTACAGCATCGAGAATCGCTACCCCCCTTGTAGAAACTCAGGCAAATATTACGATTATTACAAAAGAAGACATCGAACAGATGGGTGCTACAACTGTTATAGACATATTCAAGGGTGAACCTGGTGTGTTTACGGCAAATCTATTGAACAATCCTAAGACTGCCCAAGTTGATATACGCGGTTTTGGAGAGACAGCACCATCGAATGTCTTATTTCTAATCGACGGCAGAAGGATAAATGGTATTGATATGTCCGGCGCAGATTTAACCCAGATACCCGTTGAAATGATAGAAAGGGTTGAGATATATAGAGGCCCTGCTACAGTTTTGTTCGGAGATAATGCAGTGGCCGGTGTCATAAACATTATTATGAAAAAGGGTGAAGGAAAACCAAAGGCAAAGGCTTCAATTGTAGCAGGAAGTTATGGGCTTTTTTCACCTAAATTGAGTATTTTAGGCAGGCAGGAAAGATTTAGTTACTACGGCCTTGCATCATCCTATGATACAGAAGGATATAGGCACAACAATAGCATAAGGACAAAGGACCTGTTCGGCAATTTTTCCTTTGATGCCTTAAAAACACTTACCCTTAACTTACAAACAGGCTTTCACAAGGATACATACGGTCTGCCAGGGGCACTTTCTTTTGATGAATTAAAAACAGGTAAATACAGCAGAAAGGATTCTAAAACACCCGATGACTCAGCAGATACAGAGGACAATTTTATAAATTTAGGAGCTGATTTAAAACCCTTTGATGATTTCGTGTTCTCCCTAAATGGCTCATACAGGATAAGACATAATAGTGCTAAATACGTATCATCCAACTGGTATACCATGAGAACACTTAAAACCTATGGCCTGCTCCCAAAGATAACCTTAAAAAAATCCATTGGTAGTATGAATAACACACTCGTTGCAGGTTTTGACTACTATAAAAACCCCACAAGGGCTACTGATTTTTCACCTGGCCTTTGGGGAACCGACTCTGTGACAAAGATTACAAGGACCGATTATGCCTTTTACATAAACGAAGAGCTCTCACCTATTAGAGACATTATTATAAGTGCCGGTTACAGGTTCCAGAAGTCTTTTTGGGATATAAACTATGTGGATAATCTTGGGGCATTGCCTTTTATTGATAGGACTGTAAACGATAAAAAAGAGGCATTCAGGGTCTCTGTTAATTACCTTATTGGTAAAAGGGGTAATGCCTTTTTAACCTATGCAAAGGGCTTCAGGATGCCAGTAACGGATGAGCTTTTTAATGTATGGGCTATACCTCCTGTCAATGATGCATTAAAGACCCAGGTTGTAAAAGAATGGGATGGAGGTGTAAGATATAATATTACAGAATGGATAGGCAGTAGCTTTACATTTTTTTATTCAAAGACAGACGATGAGATATATTATAATCCCTATACCTTTTCCAATGGCAATTACGACAAAACAAAAAGGCAAGGTGTAGAGGCAGCAATCTTTTTAGACCCACTTAAGGATTTGAGAATATCTATCCAGTATTCATATGTAGATGCAAGGTTTGATGGAGGAGAATTCGACAACAACAAAATCCCCCTTGTTCCGAAAGATAAAATTACTTTTAAATCCTCTTATAAATGGAAAAACCTTACTTCAAATGTAACTTTATCCTATTTATCAAAAAGATATCTAATCTCTGACCAGAAAAACGATTTGCCTCAGCTGCCAGGGGTAACATTAATAGACATAGATTTTAAATATGCGCTGGGAAATTTTGAGGCCCTGTTCGGTATTAAAAATCTTACAAACAAGAAATACAGCGAATATGGTGTGGCCAGTTATCTTTTTGGACAACCGCCATTGGCAAATTACTATCCGTCACCGGAAAGGAATTTCTATTGCGGTCTTTCGTATAATTATTAAGTATAACTTATGGCGAATAAAGGTAATGCCATCTGCTTTTTTGATAATGGGGGGCCTACAATCCTTTAGACTCCCATATCTCCATATACTGTGCCTTTTTATATCAAAACATGGCCTTCATAATCCTGTAATTTTAATGCCCTTGAGATAAACCCTCAAAAGAACTTGCCTTATAAAGCATGCTTAAACCTCATAAGTTAAAAAAAGGGCCTAAGGATTATTCATTATCGCCCTTTTTAATAAAGTTTTTGCAATTTGCACTTTATAGGCATTCTGGGAGAGGGGGTATGCACTTTTAAAAATCTTCTGGCTAATCTCTTCAGCTATCTCATGGTCAATCTTTTTCCCAGCAAGGTCTCTTTTAATACCTTCTATGAATATTGGTTCAGGGGCAACACCACCTAAGACAATTTTGACATCCTTACATATACCATTTTCTATTTTTAATATACCGGCAACACTTGCAATGGCAAAATCAATGGGTTTTCTTAATGTAAACTTTTCATATCTTTGAATGGATTCAATGGGAGGTATTGGAATTATTATGTCTTTTATGAGCTCATCATATTCAAGGTTCGTTAAGCGTGTTGCAGTTGCTTTAAATAAGTCTTTGGCCTTTATCCTTCTCTTTGTGGTTACAATTACAGCATCGAGGGCTATTAAGGCAACGGCAATGTCAGAAGGCTGTGTTGCAAGGCATCCGCAGTTAAAACAACGTTTTGATTCTGTTTGAATATCGTCAAATCCAACGCTAAGTATCTCTTCAATGTTAATATCTCTAACCCTTTCTTTGAGAGGGACCTTTTGGATTTTAATCCTCGGTAATTGATTAAAGTTAGATGTTACAAAATACTGTGTTCTTTGATTTTCCTTGTAAAATTCTGTTGTATTTAAAAATCTGTTTATAGCACCTGCTTTTTCTTTTCCGCTGGCTATTGCCTGTATTACAGTGGATGGACCTGTCTCCATATCGCCACCAATGAATACAGACGGGTCATCTGTTATTTTAAAAATGGAATAGAGGAAATTTTCTGTCCTTTGACCTATTGCAATCAAAATCGATTCAGCTTCTATTACAAATGAAGGCCCTGATTCATCGAAAATAGGATTAAATGTACCGTCAGCTTCCCTCACAGACAGACATCTTACAGTTTGTATTCCCTTGACCCTGCCTTCTGCTTTAAGGATTTCTTTAATCCCGAGATTAGGATGGATTATTATACCTTCTTCTTCTGCATCTAAAATCTCATCATCTAAGGCCAGCATCCTATCCTTTGAATCAAAATCCAGCGATTCAAGGCATACAATATGGACATCTTTAGCCCCTTTTCTTATTGCAGTTCTTGCCGCATCTATTGCCACGCTTCCACCACCTATTACAACGACTTTTTCTCCAATGCCCACATCTTCTCCGTTATTTATTCTTTTTAAATAATCCAGTGCATAATATACACCTTGGGCATCTTCTCCTGGCACACCTAATTTAATGGATTCCCATGTGCCTATTGCTATAAAAATAGCATCGAATTTTTTCTTAAGTTCCTGGATGGTAATATCTTTTTCTATCTCCACACCTGTTTTGAATAAAATACCCATGTGTTCAAGGGCTTTTATCTGTCTTTTTACTATATCCTTTGGTAAACGATAAGGCGGAATGCTGTATAAAAGCATACCACCTGGTTCAGAAAATTTTTCAAATATCGTTACCTTATGGCCATAACGTCTCAAAAAAAATGCCGCAGAAAGCCCAGCAGGTCCTGACCCAATAACGGCAACACTTTTGCCTGTTTCTGCTACAGGCTGTTGATAGAACTCTTCATATCTTTCAAGAATTAAATCGCCGATTGTGCGTTCAATGCACTGAATAGCAACGGGTTCATCGTAGGCACCTCTGTTGCATTTGGGCTCGCAGAATACAGGGCATACCCTACCTGTAATAGCTGGAAGGGGATTACTTTTAAGTAGAGTCCTTGCTGCATCATCTATGTTTCCTTTTTTTATTTCATTTATGTATATATTTATGTCTATATGGGCAGGACAGCCTTCAGAGCAAGGATAATTTTCAAGGGGTGCTGCACCGAATATAGAGTGGTATCTATTTTCACCAAGCAGGGCATTGCACAACTCTCCACCTTTTCTAAGACACTTGATTGTCCCTCCCACCTGGTGGGGGTACCTGTAATACCAGCACCTAACATCCTGGGCTAAATTTCCAGCAATTGTAGCCATATTTCGCACATTAGGGCTTGCCACAGACCTGGCTGCGTCTGAAAGTAATCGACAATATTTTTTAATTTCAGGTGATTCTGCTATATCCGATAGTTTTGTTAGTGCACCGATCCTTATGGTTTTTCCTTTTGTTTTAATATAATTCAAGTTAGGTATTGTTTTTATATTGACGATTGCCTTTGGATATTCTTTTAAGCATCTGTTTTTCATTGCACTTATTAAATCAGTTCCTCCAGCATTTACTTTTGCATTGCCTTTATATCTTGATAGGAGATTTACAGCCTCTTTTACGGTTTTTGCATTATAATGTTCAAAGGGTTTCATTTTTACCTCCCTGTTGCTTTAAAAGCCTCGTTTGAATGTGTATCAAATTTGTTTGACGAAATCTTACCAAGTGCTTTCAATATTTTATCCGGTGTTATGGGATACTCGTATATCCAGCGACCAATTGCATTTGAAACAGCCATAAGGATTGCCGAAGGCCCTGGTGAGGTCGCAATCTCACCAACACCTACGGCATGAAATCTGTGGCTTGGGAACGGTGTTTCAAGCACAACATTTTCTATTTCAGGAAGTTCGGCTGTTGTCCTCCATTTATAGTCAATGAGGTTTGCATTTAATATATGTCCTGTCCTTTTATCGAGCACTGTTTCTTCAAAGATTGCGCTATCAATCCCTGCTGAGCCTAAACAGGCATTCAATTGTCCTTCGAGCCCTAAAGGGTCTATGACCTGTCCAACATCTGTGGCATTGACTATGCGAATAATATCTATTTTTCCCGTTTCAACATCCACCTCCACCTCAACAAAGGTCATCATGCAGTTGCACATCGTATAATCAGGTTCAAAGCGCCCAAAGCCAAGTATTGTCCTATCATTACCTATTGCTCTCCAGGAAATGCTTTTTTTTGGGTCATTTTTTACAAATATAACCCCATCCTTTGTATCCAGCTCCTCTGGTTTGGCGCCTAATTTTGGTGCTGCAAATTCTAAGAGTTTTTGTCTGGCATCCTCGGCAGCATTAATGGCTGCTGACCCAATAGCATAAGTCCCCCGTGAACCAACAGGACCAAATTCAAAGGGTGTAACAAGGGTATCTGCTGGTGTTAATCTTATATTGTCCGGATGTATCTTTAATACCTCTGCAACCATTTTTGCAAGGTTGGTCTTCTGTCCTGTGCCGTGTTCTACTGCACAAATAAAAAGGGTTGCCGTTTTATTGTAGTTAAGCTGGACATATGCCTCAGCCGTATCTTCTCCTATATCTGCATTACCGTGAACCCCAACCCCTATGCCTCTATGTTTATTTCCATTTACCGCAGTTGGATTAAGCCATCCTTTCCACTTTTCCTTCCAGCCAAATCTTTTTGCGCCTTCTTCCATTGCCTTTGAAAAATCAATGCCCCTGAAGTTATACCAGTTTCCATCTCTCCAGTAATACCCTCCCTGTGGTTTTACAAAATTTTTTTTCAAGACCTCAAAAGGATCAAGCCCTGCTTTTTCCATGGCGAGACATAAAAGCGGTATAAAAGAACATTTTAGTTCCTGGCCTCCAAAACCCCTTGTGGAGCCAGAGGCATTTCTATTTGTCACTACAACATAATTTTTTAGATCCCAATTGGGGCACTGTGCCATAATCATAAGCTCACCGGACCCAACAGCCACCTGCGCCTGTGTTGTAAAGGAATAATAACCTGTATCCACATACCATGTCCCAGAAATGGCAGTTAAAGTCCCGTCTTTTTTCATACCCACCTTTGCGTTTATCCTCGAGCTTAACCTTAATGTAAAATTTGCCATATGTTCTTCTTTTGTGAATACTACCTTTACAGGCCTTTTTGTAGCCATACTTAAAAGTATGGCATAACTTTGAACCTGCCAGCACATGATTTTTGTTCCAAAACTACCTCCGCAGTGAACCCCTATGGACCTTATATCCAACTGTCTATTAAACACATGAAATAGTGTTACTTTATCCATATATGGTGCCTGAGTAGTAGCCCAAAGGGTCACCTTATTAGGTTCTTCCCATAATGCTATTGCACCTACTGTTTCTGGTGGGAGTGCATTGGGAATGTTTTCGTATCCAAATGTTCCTTCTGTGATAACATCTGCCTCCCTAAATCCCTTTTCCACATCACCCCTTGTTACACCTTTAAGGCAATTAGGTCCATAAATGATGGTGCCACCAGGTAAAATATTATCGGGATATTCGTCATATAAGGCAGGTGCGCCTGGCTTTAAGGCAGAATCTATGTCGAATACAGCAGGCAGAACCTCATATTCCACTTCTATAAGGTTAAGGGCCTCTTCTGCAATCTCAGAAGAAGTAGCAGCCACAAGGGCAACGGCATCACCTACATATCTTACCTTGTTATCAAGAACCCTAACTATTCTTGGGGTTCCTCCTCTAAAATCAGGAATATCTTCCCATGTTAGAATAGCCTTAACGCCTTTTAAATTTAGAGCCTTTTCCTTGTTGACCTTTTTAATCTTTGCATGGGCATGGGGACTTCTTAAAACCTTTCCGTATAGAAGATTTTGAAATTTAAGGTCATCAAGATATTTTATTTCACCAGTTACTATATCCTTTGAATCCTTCCTTGGAATAGGTTTTCCTATATAACTAAACATTTCTGCCATAACTATCTCCTTTCTTTTGCCGCAGCCTTAACTGCTTTTATTACCTGGTAGTAGCTAATGCACCTGCAGAAATTGCCAGAAAGTGCCTCTTTTATCTCCTCTTCTGTGGGATGTTGTGTTTTTTCTAATAGTGCCTTTGATGACATAATCATGCCAGGGGTGCAAAATCCGCATTGGAATGCATTATGTTCAATAAATTTTTTCTGTAATAAATCAAGCTCCCCTGTTTTAGGATCTTTTAACCCTTCTATGGTAGTAATCTCTTTGCCATCGCATTCAACAGTAAGAATAAGGCAGGAAAGAACAGCCTTCCCATCCATAATTACTGTGCATGCACCGCATGCCCCATCATCACAAGAAATTTTAGTGCCTGTAAGATTTAAAACCTCTCTCAATGTATGTGAAAGAGTATGATGTGGTCTTATCTGCCAATCCTTTTCCCCGATTTCAAACTCATAAAATTCTCCGTTAATCTTTAAATTTATTGTTTTTTGTTTATTATTCATGGAAACCCCCAAAGAGTATTATAGTTTTATATATAAAACTTATGTTTAAAATCACATACCATAATTTAAAAATAAATGTCAAGGGAAAACAAAAAATTCAATTTTTCCAAAATTTTTTTTAAAAATTTTAGATTTAGATATATTCTCTTTGACATTATTTAAATATTTTTTTAAAAAATTCTAACTATGGATGATAAACAAAAACTATGGTCAAGGGATTTTTTAATCGTAACGATTATAAACTTTTTTATCTACATTGTCTTTTATCTGTTGATGGCCACAATCGCTTCTTATACTATCAATAACTTTAATGCCTCAACGAGTATAGCCGGTCTTGCTTCAGGAATTTTTATTATTGGTATATTATTCGGGAGGTTAGGGACAGGTAATATAATTGAAGGCATAGGGAGTAAAAAGATTCTGATTATCGGTACCCTCTCTTATGCAATTGTATCTGCCTTATACATTTCGGCCATAAACATACCGCTATTAATTTTAATAAGATTTTTACACGGATTTGCTTACGGGATTGCAAGCACTGCCACAGGGACCATTGTGGCACAGGTTATACCCATAAGTAGAAGAGGGGAGGGCATTGGTTATTACAGTATGAGCCAGATACTGGCCACTGCCTTGGGCCCATTTTTGGGAATCTTTTTAATCCGTTATGTAAATTTTAAGGTAATTTTTATCATCACGTCTTTCATTGCAATAATGAGTTTTGCCATATCGATTTTCATAAGACAGCCTGTCTCTGGAGAAACAAAAAATGTCCGAACAAGTTCTGGCCCTGAAAGGAAATTCAAGGTTTCAAACTTTATTGAAGGCACTGCAATTCCTATCTCTATTTTAATTATGATCCTGGGTTTTAATTATTCTTCAATACTTACCTTCATTTCTTTATACAGTAAGGAACTTAACCTTGAAAAAATTGCAAGTTTTTTCTTTATTGTTTATTCCATTGTAGTTGTATTTTCGAGGCCGATTTCAGGTCGTTTGCTCGATGCAAAGGGGCCGAATTTTGTCATATACCCATGCCTGTTATTATTCTCCATTGGATTGGTAGTTTTGAGCTTAACAGAAAGGGGTGCAACCTTTTTGCTATCTGCAGCAATAATAGGGCTTGGGTATGGAAATTTTCTTTCATGTGGCCAGGCCATCTCAATTAAGAATGCGCCGCCAAACAGATTGGGTCTTGCCACTGCTACATATTATATTTTCCTTGATATAGGTTTTGGAATAGGGCCCTATCTATTTGGATCACTCATATCTTTTATGGGATATAAGGGGCTTTATATGTTTATGGCCATAGTTACCCTTGCTTCGATCCCCCTATATCTATCTCTCGTTAGAAGATAGGTTTTTATTTTCTATATTTGGATACTTTTTTTTGATATGTTGCCTCTTTTTAAATAGGACAGATAATTTTCCGAAACATCATTTACAATTTTTTTTAAATAATTGATGTTGTTATCTATTGCCTTTTGATAGAGATCTTCGTTTATTCCCCATCTAACCTTAAAATGATATACCATGAAGCGGTTCATACCACCTAATTGCTTTTTCCATCTATCCAGGATAAAATTGTAAAAGGAAACTGTTTTTTTTATAAGGTCAAATTCGTTTATAAATTTGTAGATATTTCCTTCATTAAATTCTTTAAAAAGAAATAGGAGCTTTTCAAGATAGAGCCTATCTGCCATTTGACCGATGGAATCTGCGGTTCCCAATATCTTGCCTATAACCATTGCATCGTGGGAATTGAATTTTATCTTATCAATATTTTTTGTAAGTTCTGTGCATTTTATCATGCATGCACAAGCGTATATGTCATCAATTGTGGCTTTGTTTTGATAAAGATAATTTTTTGCAAATTTTATGCTTCTATCCACATGTTTTAATGTATACCTTGCCCCTGTTCCTTTCTTATCCCCAGTCTTTTGAATATATCCTGTATCGTGAAAAAGGGCTGCAAAAAGGCCAATCAAAACAATATGTTCATGAAATCTTTCTTTTTTAATTGAATAACCGTGGATCAATCTTATTGTAGCAAGTAAAGTGTTTAAGGTATGATTGAGGTCATGATAATCTGTATTACACCCACGATACCCTGGATACTCACCTCTAAACAGTCTTATTACATCATTGTATACTTTTTCAAACAAGGCGTATTCAAAATTTTCGTATATCATGGATATGATTTTTTTTGTTTCATTAAAGACCTCTAATGTATCGTCCATCTTGACTAGGTCGTAGAGCTTGACAGTGTTATCTATCTTGCACTTCATGTTTTTATTTCAATCCTGAAATCAAATATTATCAAATAATTGAAGAAAGTAAAATTTTTTTATGAGTTGTCTTTGATTTTTTTCAGTTCTTTTATCTTTATGTGTTCTTTCAATAAAAAGAAAAAACCCATTATGTTGTATGGGATATACCATGAGGCATGAAAGAAAATGGATGTAGTAAACCCCTGTGATTTAGGGATATCAAAAACTGTAAGAAGATAAACAAGGACAAACTGATATACACCTATATAACCCGGTGAAGACGGGACCGCTATACCCATATTTAAAAGCGCACATACAAAGGGGACATAAAAAAAATTTAAAGATAACCCTATTGTGAGTGTGACAAAATATAATGCTGCGCTCATGCAAAGCCACTGTATAAAGGCAATGAAAATGTAATATAAAACAGTCAAAGGGGATTTAATCCTGGCAAGGTTCTCATGAATTTCATAAGCCCTTTTCCCTATTTTTTCAAAGACTGGTTTACGGGTATTATATAGTTTATCTACAATGATTTTTGTTGCCTTTTTGTTGCTGAACAAAATAAATACACTTATGCAAACAGTGAGTAATAAAATGAGCAAATATATGGCATTTGAAATCTGGTGTGGCAAGTTCTGTTTGGGGAAAAAGACAAATGTTATAAGAAGAAGTCCAATGAGGTCAAAAAACCTATCTATTAGGACTGTGGATAATGCCAGTGAAAAGGAAAGCCCCTCTTTTTTTGATAAGACATATCCCCTTACTACCTCCCCGATTCTTGCAGGAAGGACATTGTTTATAAAAAGGCCTATGATTAATGCAACAAAGGTATTTTTCACATGGACACGACTACCTGCTATTTTTGACCATTTAAAGGAAGAAAAAAAAGCTGCAAGAAGAATAAAACATGTGGGGATGAAAATAAGCCTGTAGTCTGCATTTTTAAGTATTACATAAATATCTTTAAACTGAATGTCTTTTAAAGAAAAATATAGCAACAAAATACTTATAAAAAACCCCAATATTGTAATAATTCTATTTTTGTTCACCCTTTACCCCTAAATCTTTTTAGATTAGCATATTTTTCTGATTGCATATTAGTGAAATAAATACCGACACTCACGAGGATGAGCCCGCCTATTAGTCCTAATGTTATCTCTTCCTTTGACAATAGAACCCCAAATATCACACCGAATACAGGGGTGAGGAATGTAAAGGCTGAAAGTTTTGCAACGGGATATTCATGGATTAATCTAAACCAGGCCAAATAACTAAAAAAGGCCACCACAATACTTTGAAAAATTAAAGATAATGCAACTTCAACTGTAAGGTTTAAAATCCATTTCTTTTCAATGACCCATGCACAGATAAAAAGAATGGGCACAGAAAACAAAAGCTGATATATAAATGTGTTTATAGGATGGACTTTCTGGGCAAGATATTTTTTTATATACAAGGTAGTGGCAGCCCAGAGAAAAGAGGCAACAATTGCAAATATATCGCCGATGAACATGGAGCTTGAATAGTAGGCAGGTTTACCTGAAAACACAAGATAAACACCTATAAAGGCACATATGAGCCCTAAGATCTTGATTAAATTGAGTTTTTCCTTTAAAAACATATGTGCCCCAATGGCAACGACAAAAGGGGAAAGATATACAAGCACTGCAGTTCGGGCAGCACCTGTATATAATACGGCAAGATAGAAAAAGACAAATTCAAGACCAAAAAGCATCCCGGTAACAAATCCATGAAACAAAATAATACCTCTGTGCAGTACAGGTTGTTTTATTAAAAGACAATACATTATACCGAAAAAAGATGCAACAAGCGACCTTATAAATGTTGTGAAAACAGGTGAGAGCCCTGTATTTGAAAACTTGATGGCAGAATAATTTAATCCCCACAATATGGTAAGGATTAAAATAATTACAAACCCCCTTGTATCTATATGGTCTTTAGGCATGGCGCACTCCCAATGTTTTCCTTGACAATCTTATACCTTTTTTGTTCTATTAAATCACTTAAAAATAGGAGGGATTAAGATTAAATGAAAAAAACAGGTATTGTAGGAACAGGTTCTTATCTACCTGAAAGAATAATGACAAATTTTGATATTGAAAAATTTCTCGATACATCTGACGAATGGATATATACAAGGACAGGTATTAAGGAAAGAAGGATAGCAGAAGAAAATCAGGCTACTTCAGATTTATGTAAAGTTGCATCTGAGAGGGCAATGGAGGCAGCAGGAATAAAACCTGATGATATTGACCTTATTATACTTGCCACAATAACCCCTGACACACATTGTCCTGCAGGGGCAAACTGGCTGGAGGCAAAATTAGGATGTCACAAAGCCGTTTCCTTTGATATAACGGCTGCCTGCAGTGGTTTTATCTTTGCCCTCCATGTGGCCGATAGAATGATAAAATCAGGCACAAATAAGGTTGCCCTTGTTGTTGCCGGTGAGATTATGAGCAGGGTTGTAAACTGGAAAGAAAGGGAAAGCTGTATATTGTGGGGTGATGGTGCAGGTGCAGCAATAATAACTGAGACATCTCAGGGTGCTGAGATCCTATCCACACACATACACACAGATGGAGCAAACGGTGATACATTACTTATGCCAGGAGGGGGTTCAAAGACAACACCCATTTCTTATGAAAGTGTAGACAAAGGGTTGCATTATCTTAAAATGATTGAGGCAAACAAATCTTTTAAAGTAGCGGTAAATAGATTTGCAGAGGCATGTGAGGAGGCTGTTAATGCAAATAATTACAGGATAGAAGACGTTGATGTAATAATACCTCATCAGGCAAATTTAAGAATCATCCAAGGTATGGCGAAAAAATTAAAAGTTTCAGAAGAAAAGGTATACATGACCATAGAAAAATATGGTAATATATCATCGGCTACTGTGCCAATAGCCCTTGACGAGGCTGTAAGAGACGGCACAATTAAAAAGAGTAGTCTTGTTTTACTTACTGCCTTTGGTGGAGGGCTTACCTGGGGCAGTTCTTTGATAAGATGGTGATTAAGAAGTGATAACTGACAAAGAACGAGTGGTATTCACTCTTTCTATACGGAGGGATGGCTGAGCGGCCGAAAGCGGCGGTCTTGAAAACCGTTGGGCGTTTACGCGCCCCGTGGGTTCGAATCCTACTCCCTCCGTTTTTT
>Ga0116168_1001203_pt1 | contig 20738 bp, 8 predicted proteins | sample AD_UKC129_MetaG_FD_89795 | JGI IMG/M metagenome (GOLD analysis project Ga0116168, IMG submission 89795) | Active sludge microbial communities of municipal wastewater-treating anaerobic digesters from Canada - AD_UKC129_MetaG | ecosystem: Engineered > Bioreactor > Anaerobic > Digestate | place...
ATTTAAAACAAAAAACAATAGGGCGATTTCATGCTTGCGAGGGTTCAATCAGCACATATATTAGGAATAGAGGCGTTCCCTTTGGCTGTAGAGGTGGATATAGGACATGGGGAAAATAAAACAGAGGTAGTGGGATTAGCGGATACCGCAGTGAAAGAAAGCAGGGAGCGTGTGGCGTCAGCATTACGCAACTCTGGATTTCGCTCACCCCGAGGACATGTGGTTGTAAATTTAGCACCAGCGGATATTCGCAAGGAAGGGAGTTATTTAGATTTGCCTATTGCTTTGGGGATTATTTTGGCGGGGGAACAAGGTATGGTTCGTGTAAAATTAGAAAAGGTATTAATTGTAGGGGAACTGGCGTTAGATGGTTCTGTTCGCCATGTCCCTGGCACCTTATCTATGGCCATTTTAGCTCGCAAAAATGGTTTTAGTGCTATCCTTGTGCCTGAAGTTAATGCGGAGGAAGCAGGGTTGGTGCATGATATAGATGTTATACCAATAAAAAGTTTACAAGATGCGTTCCGATATCTGAATGAGCCTTCTGCTTATACTTCATATCGGACAAATTATCAAGAATTGTTTCATAACAAACAACATGCGGCTCTGGATTTTGAGGATGTAAAGGGGCAGGCTCATGTAAAACGTGCTTTAACCATTGCTTCGGCTGGTGGGCATAATGTGCTGATGATAGGTCCACCCGGAACAGGGAAAACGATGCTGGCTTCGCGTATCCCGGGTATTCTGCCTGAAATGAGTTTTGAAGAGTCCCTTGAAACTACACAAATTTATAGTGTCGTTTCGCGGAAAGGACAAAATTCTTCGCTGATAACTACAAGACCGTTTCGTTCTCCTCATCATACTGTTTCCACCGTTGCCATGGTTGGAGGAGGAGCCAATTTCCAGCCGGGTGAGGTCAGTTTAGCCCATAATGGAGTGTTATTTTTAGATGAACTTCCAGAGTTTAATCGGGCAACATTGGAGGTATTGAGACAACCCTTAGAAGAGGGATTTGTGCATATACGGCGTGCTCATTATGCGGTAACGCTTCCCAGTCGTTTTATGCTTGTATCTGCCATGAACCCCTGTCCCTGTGGTTGCAGGACAGACCCCAAACGCGTATGTCGCTGTTCTATTGGTGAAATACAGAGATATATCAATCGAATCTCGGGTCCTTTATTAGACCGTATCGATATGCATATTGAAGTACCTGCTTTGCCTTTCCATGAGTTATCACAAAATCAATCTGTTGGACCCAGCAGTGCGGATATGCGAAATCAGGTGCAGGAAGCCCGCAATCGGCAACAACATCGTTATGGTAAAACAACGTTACTTAATGCTCACCTTGATACAAAACAAATACGGCGTTTTTGCAAACTAAACGATACCCCCCAGCAATTACTTCTGCAAGCAATTGAACATCTCGGGTTAAGTGCTCGGGCTTATGACAAGATATTGCGGATGGCAAGAACTATTGCTGACCTTGACAACTCCGAAGATATACAAGATATCCATATCGCAGAAGCCATTCAATACCGCTCCATTGACCTAAAGGCTATTTAATAAGAATAACCATTATATAATGGGGTATCCAAAAATTTTTACACATCCTTTATTTTCTGGATGATTTCGGAATAGGCACGGGAAAATGGGTATTGATGAATTTCTTTCCGTGGGACCCATTGGTAAGGGCGCAAAATATCCTTTTTCAATCGGATTTTCCATCGGGTCTTATATACATAAAAATATATAGTGCGGTGAGAATATTTTCGGATGAATTGGAATAAAAACTCCCATTCTGAAGTTGTAGAGATATTTAATTTCTTGTTTAATAGGGCAGATATATTTTTAGGGGTGTGTTTAATTTTTATATCTGTAATGTCCACAGTGGGCAATGCATAAAGATTTTTCAAAAAATTACGAGTTACTTCATAGGTAAGTAAAATTTTGTCTTGATTTATTATTATACCTACAGCCCAATGGAGAATTGGCACGGAACGGATTTTCTCTTTTACAGGGAAACGGGTTTGTGTTCCGTGCTGGTAGGCAAGACAGAAATTTTTCAAAGGACACTCTGTGCAATTAGGATTTGTAGGTGTGCAGATGATTGAGCCGATATCCATCATTCCTTGATTAAAATTACCAGGATATTTTAGGGAAATCATCTTTTCCGCTAATTGTTGGGTCGTTTTACAAAAAGATGTTGAGTTAAGTTTGTCTTGTATCTCAAACAGACGCGAAAGCACACGGCGGACATTTCCATCCAGGGTTGGAACAGGAAGATTAAAACAAATGCTACCTATTGCCGATGCAGTATAAGGACCTATTCCCGGCAATTCTAATAATTCCTCATAAGTCTGTGGAAAGTGTCCTTCGTATTGATGATAGATAATTTGTGCCGTTTTTAATAGATTGCGAGCACGGGTATAATAACCAAGCCCTTCCCAGACTTTTAATACTTTGCTTTCATCGGCTAAAGCCAGATTTTGTAAGGTGGGAAAATTTTCAAGAAAACGGAAATAATAATCGGTTCCCTGTTCAATGCGTGTCTGTTGTAATATAATCTCGCACAGCCATATCTTATAAGGGTCTGTTGTGCCTCGCCAGGGCAGAGGTCTTGCAAATTGGGAATACCAGCGAAGAACTCGCTTTCGTATTTCCTTTATCCAGGTTAAGTTTACATCCATAATTAAAAATTGAGACAAAAGAGGTAAGATTAAAAATACCGTTTGTTTATCTGTATTGATTAAAATATAAGTTTCTTATATTAAATGACGACTTTTTTATAGTGATGAGGTTATGATTATAACACGGATTGACCGATATATACTTCGGCAGATTATTCCGCCGATGTTTATTGCTTTTTCTGCGGTTGCAGTTCTGATGATAAGTGGAATACTCCAGCAACAGATAAAAGAGTTGTTGGATGAATTTCCTGTGGCTCCACTTCAATTGACAGATTTTCTCTGGATGTCCTTGTATGCTCTTCCGATGATGGTAGGGATGATTATCCCGATTACCTTCTTATTCGGTTTAATGTTAATGTTTGACCGCATGAGTCGGTATCGGGAAATAATTGCTATGACAGCCGGGGGTATTTCTATGCGCCGAATAGCAATGCCTGCGGTGATGTTGTCATTAGTCTTGAGTATCCTTTGTTTTGTTGTTCAGGACATTGCTCAACCGTGGGCTTTTCGTCAATTTATGAAGTTAGCCCGCATGGACCTTCCTTTGCGTATGTCTTTAGATTTAATTCCCACAGGCAGGATGTATGAATATGGTAAATTGCGGGTATATATTCGGGGACGAACGAAAGATGGCGAATTGCAGGATATTGTGGTATTACAACCCGGTGATGAAGGGAAAATGGTTGCTTTTTATGCAGAAAAAGCACGTTGGCGGAAAGGGAAAGATGAGAATGTGCTGGAAATGCTAAATGGCTTCTGGATAGAGTCGCAAGAACAAAATAATCAGGTTGTTCGTGGAAGTTTTCAGCGATTGGAGAAAACAATTCCCCCTCTTCAGCCTATGGAAACAATTCGACTTCGAACAGGTATGTCTATCCGTGAATTATTAGCGGAACACCGTCGCATTTCCCAAGAGTATGAACGAACTAAAGGGTTGCCGCTTCTGTCCGATGTGAAAAAATATCGGGGTGAAATTGCAGAACGATTCTCTTTCCCGCTGATGTGTCTGGCATTAGGATTAATTGCATCGCCGATAGGTGTGCGTATGCGGGGAGCCGGCACAACATACGCCTTTTCCTCAGGTTTCTTAATCGTTGGGATGTATTTCCTCCTTTATAAAGCAGTAGGAGGAGGTGGGCTTATGCCTTTATATGTGAAATGTATCGTTCAGCAATTACCTAATATTCTTATTGGTGGATTGGGCTTATTCCTTTTGATAAAGGCAGACCGATTATGAAAACGATAGACAAATATTACCTGTCGTGGTGGCTCAAGACCTTTTTGAGAGTATTGATTGCTCTTGCCTTTTTATATATTATTGTTGATTTTTTTACCACTCGACAGGAATCTGTGCAAAAGTATAATGTACCTTTTATGATTATTGCCCAATATTATCTGTTATCTCTGCCAAAAATCTTTTTGCAATATCATTTCCTTTCTGCGGGAATTATGCTAACGACTTTTTTAGTCTGGGGTAAAAGTACTCAGGAAGGGGAAATATCTGCATTACTTTCGGGAGGAATTCCTCTATTAAGGATTACAACCAGTGTATTTCTTGCGGGGTTATTTATTGCAATAGGCAGTTTTTTTGTGGAAGATACTATGGGTGTATGGTGTGCGGAACAATTTCGTAATCTGGAAAAGATGTATTTCTCATACCATCTGGGAGACACGCGTTCCGGGGTGAGCTGGACGAATCTGAGTGGGAATTGGACCTGTCATATATTACGGTTCAATCGGGAAGCTATGACAGGCAGGGATGTGGTAATTCATCGTATTCAGGAAGACCGCATTGACGAAATACGGGCACGGTATATCTGGTGGGATAAGAAACAGAAGAAATGGTTCATTGAAGAGGGTCGCCAGTTTATTCTTTTCCCGAAGAAAGATATGGAACAGGAGGTAATTCGTATTACACAAATACCGGCTCCATTTACAGAATCCCCCGAAACATTGTTTGCCCTTGATTTACCACAAGAACTGAAAACATGGAAACAGTTTTATGAAGAGATTAAACGCGCCCGTTTCTTTGGAATACCTACTTATAAATACGAGGTGGATTGGAATGCACGAATAGCCCGACCTGCCAGCGTTTTTATTATGTTATTGCTTGCTTTACCTTTGTCTGTATTATGGAAACGAGGCGGATTTATATTAAGTTTCGGAATAACAGCCATCTCTGCTTTGTGTTATATGCTTTGTTTCGTCCTATTTACGGGTTTGGGGTATCTCCAGACTTTGCCACCTATGATAAGTGCGTGGGGAGCCAATATCTTATTTCTGATACTATCTCTTTTGATTTGGAAACGAACACCAACATAGACATAAAATTAAAGTCAGGTTCTATAACAATCCTGAGGTTATTTATATAAATGGAAAAGAAAGAAAAAGTCCGATTTGGATGGAAAGAATTTTGTCTTTTATTCTTTTCTGTTTTACTTGTAGTCCTTGTTCTACATTTTATTGATGATGTGTTCAGTTTCCCCGATGATTATTATTTAATACAGGGTCTCCATCTTATTTTTCCTAAAGGTTCAAATGAGGAATTTGTTTCAACAGATTTCCGCTATCGAGTAAGTATCAATTCTATTGGTATCCGTGATAAAGAGATTTCTATTCCAAAAGATAAGGATACCTATCGGATACTTGTCTTTGGCGATTCTTATACCTATGGTTGGGGTGTCAATATCGAGGATACCTGGGTGCGTCGTCTGGGACATAAAATCAAAAAGGAAGGGAAAAATGTGGAAACAGTCAATTTGGGTAAACCCGGTGCAGACCCGTTATTTTACTATGAATTGGCAAAAGTGGCAATACCTATATTAGAGCCAGACCTTATCCTGATAGCACTATTACAAGGAGATGACCTGCTTGCCGTTTGTGGTTCTGAAGTAAAAACGACAGAGGATAATATTATTTTTAGCGTATTAAATTACCTTTTCCCAAATATAAGCAAAAGTGTTCGAAGATATCTAATGCAAAAATACATAATTGAGAAAATGGGAAGGAAACCGGCTTTAATTAACAATGCAGAAAAAAATCAAGAAGCCGCTCGCAATTCTGCAAAGGAAATTTTGTTGCAATTCAGTGAAAAAGAAAGAGAAAGTTTTAATACTCTGGATAAAGAAATCCGTTCCGCTTTCCTTGATGGGCTAATAAATCCTTTTCTTATTTCCGTCGCAATTAAAAATCCCAAGGTTACAATTACACCTCTGGAGGAGAGTTCAAGTCCGATGATTACGCCCTGTATAGAAAAATTGACGCAGATATTAAAGAAAATAGCCGCGATGGGAAAGAAAACAGGAGCAAAAACAGTTGTTGTTAGTATTCCGCAGGGTTTTTATGTTAATCAATATGCATGGGAAAACATGAAACGATTACATTTTGAAGTATCCCCTGAGATGTTAACAACAGAAAATGTGGATAAACATTTTATTCTTTCTGCGGAACGGGCTTCGTTACCTTGTTTTATTCTGACACAAGAATTTCGAGAGCAGAAAGATAATCCTGAATTATTTTTCCCTATCGATGGACATCCAACACCTAAAGGACATCAACTTATCTCAGAAATTTTGTCTAAAAAACTACAAGAATGGCTGAAAAAACATTAACCGATGACCTATAGGATATAGGTAATACATTTATACTTTTTATCCAATCATAAGGATACGGCATGCCGTTCCCTTACAAGAAGAATGAACTAAAAAGGAAATTTTTAATAAAATGAAAAAAATATAAAATTTTATTTGACAAATCATTTTTTTTGTAATATAATAAAATACAATATTCAATGTAGGCAGAAATTAATTTTTTGTCTGTTTTTTAGCAGGTATTATGTTGAAAAAGAGAAAAAGTTATAATGTTATTTATTTGATAAGGGGAAAGGGGAAGGGTCTAATTCAAAAAAATTACTCAGGGAATTTAAGATGTTCCTATGGGTTGGAACATCTTTTGTTGTTCTAAAATTTAATAACCAATAGAAGGAATGGTAAATATGTTTAACAACAGGCTGGACTCAATTTTAACAGTGCTGGTGGTAGTGGCTATTTTTGCAGTGGCTGTGCCAGCATGAGCAGTTGTCTATGTGGACAAGATGGCACCGCGACCGGGTGGTGTCGAAGACGGTTTAACCTGGGCGACAGCATTCGACACGATTCAAGAAGGTATCGACCTTGCCTCAGCACTTGGAGGTGACGAGGTCTGGGTTGCAGGAGGACCCAACGGTGGAGGTTATGTGTATGATGAGTTGCGCACCGTACCATGGGGTGCTCCTTCGAATGTTGATGGCTCATTGATTCTCGAAGATAATGTTCAACTCTATGGTGGTTTTGAAGGTTACCATGGTATTCGTGAAACTGCAATAAATCAAAGGAATCCTCGCCTTGCGGTTACTATCATTGATGGTTCTCATTCTCGTGGTGGTGCCGCTGCTTTCCATGTAATTGTTGCCGGAAAAGCCACGGACCCTTCACTTAATATGCGTGTTGATGGCTTTCAGATTACAGGTGGTAATGCGGCGGGTGTTCCGGGAGACTATCATACCTGGCGTGGCGGCGGATTATATAACTGGGCTGCTCAGGTAACAGTTGCCAACTGCACCTTCATCGGCAACATTGCAGCCGTATCCGGCGGTGCTATAGCAAACGAACGAAACGGTGCTATTGTTCCCCAACTTAAAATTGAAAATTGTGTGTTTTATCAAAACAACGCTCAGCGTAAAGCAGATTCCGCGGCTAATCCGATTCGTGGTGGTGGCGCTATCTTTTCAAATCAGGCAGATGTCACTATTGCATTTTCGACATTTGTATCGAATATTGTTGATACCTCTACAGGTGGATTGTATGGTTTACAAAGTGGTGGATTTTTTGGATACAACACAACCAACGCAACGCAAATCAACAGTTGTATTTTCTGGAACAATACACCTGCTTTGGCAAATTGTGTTCAGGTGTTATGTGGTATAGGTGCACCTCCGGGCTGTGGTCTGCCTACTATAATTAACACGAATATAAATCAAAATCAAGACCCGTTATTTGCTACGGCTGCTCCGGAGTTCGAATTACAATCTGTTTCACCATTTGTTAATACAGGGACAACACCGTATTCGTTGGCAACAGATATACGGATGGTTCCTCGTCCTCAAAATGTAAATAACGACCGCGGTGCTTACGAAACTGTTACGCAGCCTATGACAGCGGCATGCCGAAATGACCAGTCGGTATCGTTGGACAACACGGGACATGCGACCCTACCCGCTGTGAACTTAGCAGATATAGTGAATAGCGTTGTTCCGGGTGGATTATGGCGTGTTCAGGTAAGTGGTGCGTATACAGTTAATTTCGATTGCAGTATGTATCCATCTACATCTATTACCGTGCGGTTAATCGAAAATTCAGGTCGTTGGGCAGAATGCAATGCAACAGTGGCTGTTAATGACCTAATATCACCTGTGGCGGTATGCAAGGATATAACTGTTTATCTGAATAATGCGGGCACATATACTTTAAGTGCTAACGAGATTAATAACGGTTCATCAGATAACTGTTCAGTTATCCTATCTATTCCGCCAACAACATTTGATTGTAATGATCTGGGACAGACATTACCGGTTACACTTACAGCAACCGACCCCGCAGGGAATAGTGACCAGTGTGTTGCTAATGTGACCGTGCAGGATAACCTGCCTCCTACGGTAATTACCAAACAAATTACAGTTCAATTAGACGGAACAGGAAATGCGTCTATTGTTCCAGCGGATGTAAACAATGGTAGTTCTGATAACTGTGGTATTGCCAATTTATCACTGGATAAGAGCACATTTACCTGTGCAGATGTGCCTTCAGCGATAGTAAATCTAACGGCTACGGATGTAAGCAATAATAGCAGTTCAGCTCCCGCTTTAGTCATAGTGCAGGATTCCATAGCTCCTACGGTGATAACGAAGGATATCACTGTGCAGTTGGATAACTCCGGACAGGTGACGATACTTCCGGGTGATATAGATAACGGTAGTTCCGATAACTGTGGTATTGACAGTATGCAAGTTGTCCCGGCAACACTTTCCTGTGCTGATTTAGGCACAGCTGTGGTTGATTTAATTGTGAATGATGTAAATGGTAATATCGGAACGGCACCAGCAACCATAACCGTACAGGATAATATTGCTCCAACGGTAATTACGAAGGATGTAACGCTGTATCTGGATGCTTCCGGTCAATTGACGGTGCTTCCCTTAGATGTGGATAATGGCAGTTATGACAATTGCCCAATAGACCGTATGGAAGTAGACCCGAATACATTCACCTGTGGAGACATCGGTTCACATGTGGTTACTTTGACTGTTTATGATGAGGCAGATAATAGTTCTTCGGATACCGCTACTGTGACGGTGGAAGACAATATGCCTCCGACAGTTGTTACAAAGAATATCACTATCGATTTGGATGCCAATGGCAATGCCAGCATTGTGCCGGCCGATGTGGATGATGGTAGTTCTGACAATTGCGGTATTGACCATCTTGCCTTGGATAAAGACACCTTTACTTGTGCAGACCTCGGTGATAACATGGTGACCCTGACGGTTTACGATGTGAACGGCAATTCTAACTCCGGGACGGCGACAGTAACCGTGCGTGATGTAACCAAACCGATTATAACTGTAACCGGAGAAGAGGAAGTGTTCCTGAAGATTATGGTGGACTGCTACACGGAGCAAGGTGCGGTATGGACCGATGCGTGTGATGGAACAGGTGCTGCTATTATCGGTGGTGACCCAGCGCCTACCAATTGTCCTCTACAAGAGAGTGATTTAGGTGATTATGTGATTACCTATGATTACACGGATAGCAGTGGCAATGTTGCCGAACAAAAGACACGGACAATTCATGTTATCCGCAACTATCCACCCGAAATCACCCTATTAGGCGACAATCCGATGATACTCAATTGTAAAGAGCCATATTTTGAACCCGGTTATACTGCCACAGATGTTGAAGATGGCGATTTAACCTCAGAAGTAATCGTAACGGGTGAGGTAGACCCATATACACCGGGAACTTACATTATTTCATACGAAGTAACCGACCATGACCCGGATTATCCGATGACCACAACGGTATATCGGACAGTTGAAGTCGTGGATAACGATTTGCCTACATTGACAATGGAAGGACCATCGTTATTAGCGTGGCAAGTAGGTGAGCCGTGGGTAGACCCGGGTTATACAGCAGAAGATTATTGCTGGGGTGATGTAACGGCGTTAGTTGAAATAGATGGAGTGGTAGATGTGAATACACCGGGTTCGTATCTGCTGACATATACACCCAAAGATGGTAGTGGCAATTCCGGTGAGTCCAAAGAAAGAACTGTATATGTAGGCGACTTGCTACATATCATTGATGAATATCCCGATGTTACGGATACCTATGTTGATTCAAATACCTTTGTATTAACCGTGAACTTTACAGGTGGTATCTTTATCCCCGGATATGACACTTATGTCTGGTATCGGGATTCAGATATCGTAAATAGTGGACCCCTGGATGTAGGGATGAATACGCTTGAATTGGTAGTTGACCCGAAAGCGTTGACGAAGGGTATCTATGGGTATAAGGTTGAATTAAATGATGTTGAAAAAACGCATACCTCTGGAACTATGAGTGTTCGTATCGCAAGACATATCGTAATTACACAAAATATTTCCGATGCGGAGGTCATCATTGATAATGATTACTCCATGACCGTGCTGGCAGAAGGTGGAGTCGCGGAAAATGGTCTTGGCGAATTGCGTTATCAATGGCAGAAACAAACCGCAGGTAAGGCATGGGAAAATCTAACCGATGGTGGAAATATCTCCGGCACGAATACCAATACTTTGGTGTTCTCTCCATTTGAAGAAGGAGATGGTGGACAATATCGCTGTATAATTAGTGATGATTTGACAGATATTGTATACAGTAATGTGGCGACACTTACTGAAGCCACGGGCATTCCTGTTGCAGGCGTGTTCGGTCTTGGTGTGATGACGGCTTTGAGTGCTTTGGCAGGTGCATTTACCCTGCGTCGCCGTCAACGATAATAGAAGCATATCCTCGAAGGTAACGAGGTAGAATTTCATACACGGGGACTTGTCCAGAAGGGCAAGTCCCCCTTGTTATAACTATTCATGTCATAATTTTGAACCCTGTGTAAATCTTCAGTGCTCTCTGTGGTAAAAGAATTAACCCGTTAAAAACACCCGAAGCGGGGATGTGTCATATAAAGAAGAGCGGTAATTTTAATATATGGAGGTGAAAGATTTTTCGTCTCTACATATTTACAGTAAAAAAGAATTAACCACAGAGGACACAAAGGAAATTTGTAAGATAATGAAAAATTTATCTATGTTTAACAAAGTATTGGACAATCAGTAAATTGCTTTTATAAACAAATTGTCCTATGAAGGACATTTTTATTGTTATTCTTGTTTTAAAATGCAATTGTAGAGATAACCAACTAATTCTCCTTGTAAAAAGATTTTCTTTGAATTAATAAAAAAAAATGGATTTTAAACTTGACTTTTTTCTTTTTATAGTGTATATTATAATATGATGTTATATTTATAGGTTTTAGTATTAAAACCTATAACTTTAGATATACAATAGGCTGCAGTAAAATTGAATATTAACGAAATGAGCAAAAAGAAGGTTAACACTCTTTGACTTTGTTCAATAGAAACATGTATTATTTTTCTGTGCTGCCATTAAGATGCGGTGTGCGGCATCTTGATTATGTTTTGGCTTTACATAATGATTTAATAATATTCAACTTTTAACAAGGAGAGTTCAACCCATGAGTAAAAAATTATCTCTAACATTAATCAGTGTGCTGGCTGTGTGTGTATTTATGTTTGCGACAACGCCGGCACAGGCACATCCGTATATGTATTACAACGATACCAATAATCAGTATTGGGGCAGTTTAGAGCAGATGGCAAGCGAAATGGACAACATTCTTGATGCTATGTTGGTGTCATTGGGATTGTGTCCACAATGGTCGCAAGACTGTAACGGAGCCAATTCCGCATTTTGGCGGTATGTAGCGGGTCAGGATGGACCCTATTGGGACCAAGGCGATAACGGTACCCAGAATATGGGCGCAAGTCAACCTTGGAACTTGGTGCGTAAGAATGACAATCCGAAGATATTTGATTCTCGTTATTTTGCCTTTTTAGATGCAGTATTAGACCCAAACCGAAATACGAACTTACCGGCTGCAACGGTTAATTCAATAAGAACTGCATTTCAGAACAATATCCAGAGGGCATTGCAGGCAGAGCTAACGATAAATAATGTCAGAATAACGGCAGATGTACTGGGATGTGATAATGATATTACGCGAAATATTACGACGAACACGACGATGACGATAACAATTCATGCGGTGAAACTTTGCATAGTGTCGCATGATGAGACCTTTGATGTTCCTTCGTTTTTCAGGAGTGACCGTGGTGGACCATTAGCGGAGGATGCAGACCCGAGGTTGGATGATGCGTTGGTGAATTTGATAGCGGCATATATGACATTAGGGGACCAGCGTTCGGTAGATTATATATATTCCTTCATGGGTGAAATGATTCGTATAGTGATAAACGAATTGTTAGATGATATTATCCGTAACATGGTAAAAGGTGTTAATGATAAGAAGTTTGTTGACCAACTAATAGCAGCAGGTCCTGAGAATTGGGATTTTACACCCCATCCGGAATTGTATGCACCCGAGCCGGTATCAAAGGCAACATGTTATCCATTCAGAGCTACAGCCAATGTAGATTTTACGGTACCGGTTAAAGTGGATGTAGGGTCGGATGAAGTGACAATTGATATTCGAGTTCGTGTTACGGATGTGGATATATGTAATTCAGTTAGGAATTTTGCTAATACTCACGTAGTGGGGTCAGCATATTCTCTGCAAGGTACATATTTATCAGTAAATAATACTTCTACGGGAAATTTGAATGGGGATGGGCGTCGTAATTTCTTGACCTATACAGATACATTTGCTACTTCGAATCAGAATGCGAGTGTAGCGGAGTGGGCATTGAGGGAGGATATATTCCCGAATCCGATCCCGATAGAGACTCAGCCTGTGGGCAGGACGACTCCGCCGTTGACCTATGGACAGGATAGCTGGACATTGAGTGTAGCGGTGGATAATGGAGATGGAACGATTTGGACGGTGAACAATTTACCGCCGACAGCACCGCGGTTTAACTATCAGTGGTATTATGGTTCTGACCCCGGGAATGTAACCACAACTTATCCCGGTGGTAATGTGAGAGTATTGAGTATTAATCCTGTGAACTGGATAGGGTCACGGTATTTCCGTTGTTTGATAGCAGACCCGTATTCAAAGGCGAGTACATATTCGGATACAGTGGAAGTGAAAGTTGAAGCGCCACCCATTGTTATTACACAACAACCGCAAGTGAATCCGACACCGCCGATAAATGCGTTAGATCCATTCACGATTACCTGTAATGCGACACAGACCGGCGGAACATTGAGTTATCAATGGCAGATAGACCGTGACTTCGGCGGTCCGTTGGGCTGGGAGAATGTAAGTGACGGTGATAGTGATAATGTTTACAATGTGACTTCCGCAACAGCGAATGATGAGGGTGCTTATCGTTGTGTGATTACTTCGACCACTTTTGACAATACTGCCACAACAGGAACGGTAGGTGTGACGGTGAATGTTCCACAGCCGGTGGTGACAGAACAACCTGTTGGAGGAAGTATTGATGTAGGAGATAACTGGGTATTCCAGTGTAATGGTGATATAACGCCATCCAGTCCGTTGACATTCCAGTGGCAGAAGAATAGGGTAAATATAGGTTCAGCAATACCGGGACCAGGGCCGGTTCAATTACCAATAACGAATGCTCAACCGTTGGATACAGGATATTATCGTTGCAAGATTACATCAACGGTTTATGGAAGTTATGTGTTTACGAATGAGGTGTATTTAGGTGTTGGTGCGCCCAGTGGAGCGGTGTTCAGAGTGGATAAGATGTCGCCCAGTCCGAGTGATGGTTTGACATGGGAGACGGCATTCCATACGATACAAGAAGGAATTGATGCGGCCGCTGCAGCAGGTGGTGGTGAAGTATGGGTAGCAGGTGGACCGAACGGAGGAGGTTATGTATATAACGAATTACGGACGGTGTCTTGGGGTGCACCAGCAGCAGTAGATGGTTCTTTAGTGCTTGAAGACAATGTTCAGTTGTATGGTGGCTTTGAAGGATATGCGGGACAGCAAGAGACGATACGGGCTCAGCGAGCAGTTCGTCGTTGTGTTACGATAATTGATGGTTCGACATCGAGAGGTGGTGTGCCTGCATATCATGTAATAGTGATAGGTAAGGGGACAGAACCGAATGTAGGAGTGCGTATAGATGGCTTTGATATTCGTGGTGGTCGTGCGGTTGGAGTAGCGGGCGATTACCATACATATCGAGGTGCGGGTATATACAACTGGGGCAGTGCTCCCGTGATAGCGAATTGTACATTTTATGATAATATAGCGGCGGTAGCAGGAGGTGCTATAGCAAATGAAACCAATGGTACCTTCAATGCAGCCGCTCAGATAATGAACTGTGTATTTTATCAGAACAGTGCCAACCGTCAAGATGTTGGTAACCCGATGCGTGGTGGTGGTGCTATCTTTAATGATATGGCGGACCCAGTGATTAAGTTCTCTACATTCGTGTCAAATACTATAAATGGAACTCCATCAGGTCCCGATGATTTGTATGGTCTGGTAAGTGCGGCAATCTTTAACTACAACACAAGTTCTGCTTTAACGATAGACAGTTGTATCTTCTGGCAGAATGCACCAGGATGCATAGAGACCTTCTGTCCGCCAAGCAATCCATCATGCTCACCGCCGACGGTGAATAGTACAGATATAACACAATTAACCAATCCGCAATTTGACCCATTGTTCCCGCCGCCGACATTTAAGTTAACTTTAACATCGCCATTTGTAGACGCGTCTACATTGGCAACTCCGAAGTATGATATTCAGGGTGTGCCGAGACCGCAGTCAGCGGGTCCGGACCGTGGTGCTTATGAATTGGTGAAAGACCCGATGAATGTTGTATGTCAGAATATTTCCGTGGATTTGGATAATACAGGTAATGTTACATTCCCAGCGAATGCATTGTACGATGCTGCGGGTAGTACTATACCGGGTGGCTTGTGGAAATTACTGGTAAGCGGTTCGGCTACGGTATCTTTGAACTGCTCGCATTATCCGAGCACACAAGTGACCTTGACTGCTATTGATTATGATGGTAATCAAGGGACATGTCAGGCTACGGTAACGGTGAATGATATTATACCGCCGACAGCAGTCTGCAAAGATATTACGGTATATCTGGATGCCAATGGCGAGTATACACTGACAGCGGCTGAGATAGATGGTGGTAGCACGGATAATTGCAGTGTAAGTGAGTTGACGATTCCGCCGACGACCTTTACCTGCGCCAATATAGGTCAAAATCAGGTGCAGCTGACAGTAAAAGACCAGGCTAATAACTCCAGTAATTGTCTGGCTAACGTAACTGTACAAGATAATACGCCACCAACAGTGGTAACAAAGAACATAACAGTTGATTTAGATGAAAATAATCAAGCGACGATTGTGCCTGCGGATGTAGATAATGGTAGCACAGATAACTGTGGTATTGACCATCTTGAACTTGACCGTAGCACATTTACCTGCGATGACCGATTAACACCGCAGACCGTTAATCTGACTGTATATGATGTGAATGGTAATTCGGCATCGGCACCGGCTCAGGTAACCGTGCGTGATGTAGAAGCACCTGTAATTACAAGAAGAGGTGCAGAAAATATCACCTTAGTTATCAATGTAGATTGCTATGTTGAAGAAGGAGCGTTCTTCACCGATAATTGCGATGGCACGGGTGAGGCAGTTGTAGGTGGTGATGTTGTGCCGAATCATTGTCCATTGCAACCCGGTGATGAAGGCGATTATGTGGTCACTTATGATTACACCGATTTAAGTGGCAACGCTGCGACACAGATAACCCGATCAGTGAAGATAATTGCCAATTTGCCGCCGACGATTACACTGTTAGGTGATAACCCGATGACAATCGGTTGTAAAGAAGAATATGTCGAGCCGGGCTATGTAGCCACTGACCCAGAAGATGGTGATTTGACCAGTGAAGTCATTGTAACCGGTGAAGTGAATTCTGCAGAACCCGGGACCTATCAGATTGAATACAAAGTGACAGACCATGACCCGCAGTATCCACAAACAACGATTGTTTATCGCACGGTAGAAGTGGTTGATAGTGATTTGCCGACCATAACATTACAAGGGGCAAATCCATTGCCATGGCAAACAGGCACACCGTGGGTAGAACCGGGTTATGATGCAGAAGACCCATGCTGGGGCTGGGTAACCCCGATTGTTGAAGTTGTAGGCACGGTTGATGTAAATACACCAGGAGTGTATGTGATTACCTACACGCCTAAAGATTACAGTGGTAATAGCGGAACACCCGTAGAACGCACGGTGTATGTAGGTGATTACTTACAGTATGTAGCGCAGCCGCAAAATGCAGATGCGTATGTAGATTCAGACTCATTCACATTGAACGCCACATACACAGGCGGTATATTTATCCCTGGATATAATACTTATGAGTGGTTAAGAGACAATGATGTAGTAGCCAGTGGCACAGTACCAGCACCTGAACCTGTGAATACAATATCGCTTCAAGTAGATCCTTCGATATTGGCGCCGGGCACTTACATGTATCGTTCGCGAATTAATGCGTTAGATGGCACCTATCCATCGAATCAGGCTCGTGTCCGTATAGCTAACCATATCTCTATAACAGGAGATATATCCAATGCAGAAGTGGTACCGGGTGATAACTTCTCCATGGCCGTAACCGCAGAAGGTGGTATAGGAACCTTGCACTATCAGTGGCAGAAGTCTGATGGTGAAGGCGGAAAAGCCTGGGTGAACCTGACTAATGGTGGAAATATCAGTGGTGCCACATCGAATACGCTTGTATTTACACCGTTTAATGAAGATGATGTAGGTCAGTATCGTTGTGTGATAAGTGATGACCTGACAGATGTCATATATAGCAGTGTCGCGACATTAACGAAAGGCAGTGGCATACCTGTTGCGGGTGCTGTTGGTATTGCACTGGTCAGTGCTTTGAGTGCTCTGGCAGGTGTGTTCACGCTACGGAAACGCCAGCGCTAATAAGATGTACTGATACTTAAAGGTGAGGCGGTTCATGATAAATGAACCGCCTCACTGATTTTTTAAAAGGTTATAATTATGCTTTATTAGAGATTATATGTATCTGATGAGGAGACAGGTCTAAAATAAAGCCCCGTTTCGGAATGGTGCGTAATCGTTCTTTCCAGCGTTTGGAGACAGAACATAATTTTTGCAGGAGCTGGCACTTTTGAAAAGCAATTTGTGCTTCTTCAACAATAACATCTTTCCAGAGTTCTTTGTATATGTCTTCATACGAAACGCAACAACCAACATTGTTTGCAAGCAGACACAACAACCGATATTGTTTCTCGGGCAGATGAATTTTCTTTCCTTCCAGCCAGACTTCTCCGGGACGCTTCATATCAAGGGCTAATAAGATATTCCTTTGTTGTTCATGGGTATCAGGTTTTGTAGTAGAAAAATTTAGTTCTTTGGGTGTGAGGGATATATTTTTTGTAGTGGGCTGATAGGGAAGGTCTTTTGAGGTTTGTAGCGGGGGTATTTGTGAAAGGAAGGTTTGCTCGGAACAGTTTTTATTTATTTGTGGGTATGAGTTAGAAAGTAATGAAGAATTAAATTTTTTTGTGCGTATTTTTCTGGAGAGTTGTTTTAAGGTATGGATTTTTTCCTCAGGAATATATTTTATTAATTCACTTACAGGTGCTTTTATAATTTGCTCTGCAGAGCATATTCCATTGCTGTATAGGGAGAGTATCTGTGCTCGTGATAGCAATCCCTCATAATTTCGGGCAAGCGATAAATCTTCAACAGGTATGCCCCATCGCACCTGTTCGGATAATTTGCGAAAATCGTCAGGGTTATCAATACTCATCATTTCTGCCAATTGAGCAAGCACATCTAAAATCCATGCTATACGCAGCCCTGCCTGAACTACCTGTCCCGCTGAAACTCGAAATTCTTCTTCTATTTCTGAAAGAGACTTCCCGTTCATCCATTCCCGAAGAACAAAGGCAATCTTCAGTCCTTTCACTTCGTAAATATTCGGTTCGGCTAACCCTTGTTGAAACTTTTGCAAAGGTGTCATAACATCCCAGGGAGTTCGCAAAGGATATTCGTTGAGCCGTTGGCTATATATTTGCGAATGAAATTCGTTTGGGGACAGTTCAAATTGAGGTAGCCATGCGTCCGGGGTGAGCGATGAAATGAATAAAGCGTCCAAATCATCTCGTTCCCGACCGCGTATCAGGTTTAGCCATTGCTCCAATTGTTCCACTGTTTCAGGGGAAACGCCTTTTGTTGCAACAATCTGTCCACGCGGAGTTAATCCGTATCGGTGTAAACTTTTCTTCATACAAAATCCTCTACGAACACATGAATCCATAAAATCATTTGCCCATGTGGAATAGGCGTTCTGTTTGTAATCGAATAATCGTTTTTCTGTAAACCGCCAGCAGGATTGAAAAAACTCCGCTATATGTTCCATCGTAACGGTGTTGTAAGAAGCAATAACGTTGAGCATGGGTGAATTGAGCGGTGGAATTTCGTCGGATAAAAAGGTAGGACGCGAGGAATGCTGAATATACCACGACAATAATAGGTCTTTTTCTTCCTCACTATTTGCGATGAGTATTGCCCGTGCAGGTTGGTCGGTATATCCATATCTACCGGCTCTGCCTGCCATATTTTCATATTCGGAAAGCGATAGCGGTATGTTTCCTCCATTTCCCTGTCTGTCTGCGTAATACCATTTTTCAGGGGAAATGAAAACATTTTGCACGGGTAGGTTCAGCCCTTTGGCTAAAGTGCTGGTTGCTACTAAAAGACGAATTTCTCCCTTGCGAAAAGATTCCTCTACAATGTGCCGTTCTTCCGATAACAAATCGCTATAATGGAAACCAATACCCTGTTGAAATGCATGCAGTAGAGCATCACGGGCACGGGTCGGTTCTAATAATTTGATGCGTTCTATGGCTTGTTCTGCTGGTGGAAGGTTCAGGAACTCTGCCAATTCTCGTGCCAGTGAACGCACCTCATTGCGTGTTTTCATAAAAACGAGACAGGTTTCGCCTCTGTGGATAAATTCTGCAATCCCTTGTAAATAAGAATTTTCAAAAGAAAGAGAGGGGTCGAATATAGGTTCCTTTTCTATCTGACCTGTTTCACCTAAATAGTAAAAAATCCCGTTATACATTACCCCTTTCTTCAAAGGAACAGGTCGTATTTCGGAATGGATAAGTTTTGCCTTCATCCATTCAGCCATTGTGGAAGGCTGGGAAAGGCAGGCAGATAGGGCAATACATCGAGCCGATGAACCGAGACATCGTGTTAGAAGAAAGTCGGCGGTTACGCCCCGTTCGGGGTCAAAGATTAAATCGATATCATCAAATATCATTAACCCTATTTTGTTTAATACGGAAGGTTGACGGGCAATTAACTGAAACATTTTTTCATAAACCACAACGGCTATGTGGAATTGTCCCTGTTCCAGCCGTATGTCATGATGGCGGTAATCGCTCGTAGAAATTAGAATTTGTATTCCATATCGTTTGTATCGCTCTCGCAATGTTCGAAACATTTCTTCTGCCTGCACACGCAAAGGAACAAGATAGACAGATTTCCCCTGTTGAAGGTAAGTATGCACCATAGCCAATTCCGCCAGAAAAGTTTTGCCAGCACTGGTTGGCGCATGGATAAGTAAATGAGGCTCCAAAAATAAGGTTCCGTTTTCAATAACTTCTCTTTGTAAGGGGAGAAGTTCATAACAGAACTTTTGATACTCTTTAAGTAAAGGTTCTGGAAAACCTGATTTGAGTAAGGTTTCGATAATGTCCATAATTTATCTCCCAAAATATATTTTCAAAATATAATCTTATATTATAGTGAAAATTTTTTCACTATTCAAATTTGTTGTTACTTTTTGCCTTAATAGGTATTCGGAGAACAAAGGAAATATGTTATACTGTTAACCGGGTATGCTTAGGCGTTGAGGCATCTTCAGAATAAACCTTAAAAGAAGGAAAAAACAATGGCAGATAAGATTGATTATCAGATTTATGGAAACGATATGCAAGCCGTACAGATTACCCTTGACCCGGGTGAATCGGTTTTTGCAGAGGCTGGAGCCATGCTTTCGATGGATAACGGTATTGAAATGCAAACAAGTGCTGGCGGACTTATGAAAGGACTGAAACGGATGCTTACCGGAGAATCGTTTTTTATTACGAATTTTTATAATCAAGGGAGCCAAAGGGCAAATGTGATTTTTTCGGCTCCATATCCTGGGAAAATTATCCCTATTGATTTGAAGATGTTCGATGGAACTTTTATATGTCAAAAGGATGCTTTTTTATGTGCGGCTGGTGGTGTAGAGATAACACCAACGCTGGTGAAAAAAATTGGTATAGGCTTGTTTGGTGGTGAAGGATTTATCTTACAAAAGATAGTAGGGGATGGATTTGCCTTTGTGCATATTGGTGGAACAGTCCTGGAACGGGAATTATCAGGTGGGGAAACGCTTCGTGTGGATACGGGCTGTATTGCAGGCTTTTCATCTACAGTGAAATACGATATTCAATTTCTGTCTGGATTTAAGAATGTTCTATTCGGGGGTGAAGGGTTGTTTCTTGCAACTTTGCAGGGACCGGGAAAAATATATCTTCAAACCTTGCCTTTTTCGCGTCTCGCTGACCGCATTATCTCTGCATCGCGTAGAAATCGTGAAGAGACGAATATTGGCGGTGGTGGTAAAGGATTAGGAATGTTAGGACGGTTAATAGG
>Ga0116168_1001204_pt1 | contig 20695 bp, 17 predicted proteins | sample AD_UKC129_MetaG_FD_89795 | JGI IMG/M metagenome (GOLD analysis project Ga0116168, IMG submission 89795) | Active sludge microbial communities of municipal wastewater-treating anaerobic digesters from Canada - AD_UKC129_MetaG | ecosystem: Engineered > Bioreactor > Anaerobic > Digestate | place...
CGTTTTTCTGCCCGGCGGATGTTGTTCCGGAATTTGCTCGTTCGACTGGCCCAGTATGACTCCCATGATTCATCAATGCTGACGATTGCAGATTGCATCCACACCTGTTCGGAGGGCTCGAAACCTACCTGTCGCATAGCGGTGGGCGTTCGCATGCGATCCTGACCAAAGCGATCGACCCAACGCAAATCGAGGATATCCCAGTCGCGGGAGGATTCTTTGACGTAGCGGAGCCCAGCTAATAGCGTCGCTGTGGGATTCTTGCCAATAGGGCTGTAGAAGCTGCCCCAATCGTGAAGCGGATAGGTTAGAACGCGAACGGGTCCGACGCGCGTCCGCTCGGTACGAACCACAAGCGGCAACAAGCCGATGACCTCGTCACACGAGTGCACAACGAGGACACGAAGCGTCTGCTCTTTTCCGAAATGTTGCCAGTAGGTCTCAAACCATTCGTAACTTTGGAAGAAGCTGGCGTTCGGCGTCTCGCCCCACAGCTTGCGCCACACGAGCCGGTGTCCCACAAGTTCGTCAAAAGTTTTTATTTCGGTAACGTGAGACATGATTGTGGCCTTGCGACGGGGTCACATTCTGGAAAGGATTAGCCCGCCAGTATCTATGATCGCAAGTCCAGTGCCGTATGGTGATGGGGCGACGTGCCCAGCGGAAAAGACCGAGGATTTGCGGCAAATCACGATTTAGCCGCGGATTGGTGCAAATGGCGAAGGCGTATCAACAGTGCCGGACCACCCGGGGACAGAAACGATGATGACAATTGGCAACACACACCGGGGTCATGATGTGAAGAGACATCTCACCACAAATCGGCGGTATTTCCGACGCAGGCTTGCAACGGTGCGTGGCGATATATGGCTGGAGCTACGCGAGGTCGCGGTCTTCAAACAACAGCAGGCCGAGGAGCAAAGCCAAACTGATGTAAACAAGACTGTACAAAGCGGCCAGTCCCAAATAGGAGGCAGAAACACTTCGCCCTGTGGCAATTGCCGTTTCCATACTGAAGAACTCGAGCCCGGGTAAGATGACGGCCAACAGTTTGGCCACAAACGCCACAAACTCGAGACGATCCGCCGTTTCGATTACCACGGTGGGCAGCAGATGGCCTAGGGCATATATACTTGCACAAATCAGTAGGTTAGGGATCAATGGGAATCGAGTGGAAATAGCCGCCGCAATCGAGGCCATGACGACGGCCTCCAAAAAGGCAAGCCCCAATCCCGGCACGGTCTGCAACATCTCATCGCGGCATTCCTGAACTGTGGGATCAGGCCGCGCAACTTCCTTCGCATCGTACTTGACCTTATACGACACGGCGCATAGAAGGAGACTGCCCAAGATCAAGAACATCACAATGACTGGGAGTATCACGCCGAGAAATTTGCCGACCAACATCTTCCAGCGGGCGACGGGCTTGCTGAGGACGGTGAGCGCCGTTCGGCCCTCCACTTCCTCCGAGATCGAGACGCTGGCAGTCCACACGGCCAAAATGATGGCCAAAAGCTTGATGAGCGTGAGCCCTTCCGCCTTAAGGAGCTTGATGTCCTCGCCGAACGTATTGTACGGCATGATGGGGGACAGCAGAAGCATGGTCACGCCGATCGCCAAGAGGATGTAGAAAAGGGGCTGCGAGGTGGCTTCCTTGCTGGTTGTTCGCATAATGGCCGTGACCCGCGGGGCGAACTGCGCCATCAATTGCAGCACAACCCACAAAAGGAAAAATCCGGCGAGGAATCCGACCAGCACAATCCAGAGTGGCTTCATCCACACCGGAAGCATGGCAATCAACGTTTGAAGCCAACTCAGCCAGTCGGCAACGACTAAATGATCCAGTGATAACACTCCGGTCATCATCGTCGCGATCCAGTTATCGACCTTGCCTAGCCATATTCCAAAACGAAGCGGCACTTACTGGGACGCCTGGGTTGGGCCCTCCGATGGGTAAACTTCTCCCGGAGTCCCGAACAACGCTACGCCACAACGTCTATTCTGGTTCGGAAAACGCTTTTCTGCTAGCGATTGACTTGTTTTGATCTTGGAAATGTGCAAAATGACAACCATAAGCGAGAAAAGGTCGCTAGTGCGTCAATCAAAAATTGATTTTTTGTTGCCGGTTCGGCCGTTTCAGTTACTTGGGGAGGTCAACCATGAGATCGCTTTCGCTAGTTTTGTCGCTCGTCCTCTCAGCCAGCGGATTGGGTTTCTCCACGGGGCACGCCGCGGAGGCGCCGCGACCGAATATCATCATTATCCTTTCCGATGACATGGGGTTTTCGGATTTGGGCTGTTATGGTGGTGAAATCCAAACACCGAACCTGGACCGCCTGGCCGCAAATGGGCTGCGTTTTACCCAGTTCTACAACACAGCCCGATGCTGTCCGACGCGGGCCTGCCTTTTGACCGGTGTTTACCCCCATCAGGCGGGTGTTGGCCACATGATGGAGGATCGCGGCTATGACGGTTATCGTGGCGATCTCAATCGACAAACGGTGACCATTGCGGAGGTTCTCCGCACGGCGGGATATCGCAATTACGCCGTTGGCAAGTGGCATGTCACCAAGGCCACCAAGCCGGAAGGTCCCAAAGACAATTGGCCGCTGCAACGTGGATTCGACCGCTTTTACGGGACCATCACGGGCGCCGGGAGTTATTTCGATCCCGGCACCTTAACCCGGGATAACACGATGATCTCCCCGTTTGCCGACCCGGAGTACAAGCCTTCCGTGTTCTACTACACGGATGCCATCAGTGACCATGCGGTGCGGTTTATCCGGGAACATGTGGCCACTGCGCGAACGAGTCCGTTCTTCATGTATGTGGCGTATACTGCGGCCCACTGGCCGTTACATGCCTTGGAGGAGGACATTGCCAAATATCGTGGTCGCTACGATGGGGGGTATGAGCCGATTCGCCGGGCGAGGTTCGAACGGCTGAAACAAATGGGGCTAATCTCTCCCAACTGGGAACTTAGCCCCCAAGTTGGCGACTGGGACAAAGTGGAGCATAAGGAGTGGGAGATTCGTTGCATGGAGGTCTATGCGGCTCAGATCGACCGCATGGATCGGGGGATTGGACGAATCCTTGAGGCCCTGCGGGAAACCGGTCAATGGGAAAACACAATTGTCTTCTACCTACAAGACAACGGTGCCTGCCAGGAAGCGATTGGCCGAACGGGGACATGGCGTCGCCCCGTGGAACCTTCGTTACCGCCGATTGCGCTGGATGCGATTCGCACGGATGTCAGACCGTCCCAGAACCGCCGCGGGGTTCCCACATTAAGCGGCCCCTTCATCATGCCGGGACCGGAGGACACATACATTTCGTACGGCATCAATTGGGCGAACGTTTCCAACACGCCGTTCCGTGAATACAAGCACTTTGTGCATGAAGGGGGGATTGCCACTCCATTGATTGTCCATTGGCCGGCAGGCCTAACGCGCCGTGGCGATCTGGAACACCAACCGGGGCATTTGATCGACCTCATGGCCACCTGTGTGGAGTTGGCCGGGGCGCAATACCCGACCGAGTTTCAAGGCCACAAAATCATTCCCATGGAAGGCGTGAGCCTTGTTCCTCTCTTCAAGGGCCAACCGATCAAGCGGAAGGAACCGATCTTTTTTGAGCACGAGGGGAATCGCGCGGTCCGGGATGGAAAATGGAAGCTCGTCGCTAAGGAGAATCAACCCTGGGAGTTGTATGACATGGAGGCCGATCGCACGGAAATGCACGACCTCTCGGCTCAATATCCCGAGGTTGTAGCTCGACTTGCGGCTGCCTGGGACGAGTGGGCCAAACGTGCTAATGTCTTGCCGTTAGGTGCTTGGCGAGCCGAAACCAAAGACACATTCTCCACCAAGACCCAATTCGTGTTGGCGCCCGGCGCTCAACTTCCACGAACGGAAGCCCCTTACGTTGTGGGCAAGGGGTTAAAAATCACGGCTGAGATTCAAGCCGTGGGTACGTCAGGTGTTATTGTCGCCCAGGGAGGCTCGGCTCACGGATATGCGCTTTACATCCAGGATGGCAAGCCCTGCTTTGCCGTCCGCCATAAGAACCAGTTGAAAACCGTGGTTGGCAGTCAACCTTTGTCGCAGGGACCAGGCGTACTCTCCGTAACTTGGTCCAACGATGTGGTAAAAATTTTGTGGAATAAGGCTGTCCTAGCGGAAGCGAAGGAAATTCCACCGCTTACAAACATGCCGCAAGACGGCCTGCAAATTGGTCGGGATGACAACGGCTTGGTCGGCGACTATCCGGAAGAAAACGCTTTCAGCGGAAAGCTGGGGAAAGTGATTATCGAAGTTCTGCCGTAACCTGAATGTTGGCCACAATCCTTCCAGTTCGTAGCGCGGCACATAACCCACACACCGTGTGCTATCGGTGAGTGTGTGCCACCGACGCCCACAAGACGTGACCTGTGTCAGGTCTTTCGGATGCAGAAAAACGACCTATTGGTTATCTGGCCGTGACTGATTGCGACCAGTTTTTCCAGACGTCCTTGGCTGCCTGGAACAAACTTTCAGTAGTCCACGCAGTCAGTTCGGGTGTAACCACCGAACCACCGGGACATGCGACGTAAAAGGTCAACTTTTTGGAGCTATTGGCTGCCAACTCTACGGGGAAACTTAGGTCCTGGCTTTCCAGGATGGGTTGGTCCCTCACGCCGCCGACATCCACGTAATACAGTGCCTGCTCGTTAAGCTCGCCCTTGGCCACGCGAGCTAAGTTGGGACGTTGATCCCCAGAAAAGACCCAAATCACATTGAGGATGGGGTTTTGGTCGCGTGCCCCGGGAACGGGCTTGATCGTTACGGTAATCCAGCCGTCTCCGTCATTGTCGAGCGCCGTGAATAACAGTGTTCCCGGCTGGTGGCGGCCCCAACGATCGATGGGGTCAACAACCATGGGGCGGGCCCCCTCCACCAGGCAGATTAAAGGACGGATTTGCGGGCGGTCCCAGTAACTTTCACAAATCCCCAGGACGACGTTGGCTTGGCTTCGCCGTGTTACCCGGAACCGGTAACGAATGGGAATACCCCCCATTCCGGCGCGGATGTTAGCAAAAGCGGGATCGCATTCACCCTCTGGCTTAGCCCAACCCGGCATCGCCGTGGTGTCGATGGTGTAACCCCAATCGCGGAGCTTCAGCAATTGTTGCGTCTCGAGGGGGATGGCGAGAACCGTCCGCTTTTCGACCTGGGCAGTAGAAAGCCCGACCCGCGGCGCCGGATTGACTACCATCTTCAGCGTTACGTGACGATCCTGGCCCGCGGTCTCCTGTAAGGTAACGGTCAGCACGTCCATCCCCGATGGAAACACCGGTGCGCGATAGGCGGTGGCCGTGACGCGGATGGGGCCCGCTTCACAGGACCATACGGCAGCAGGAACAAGTTCCTCCAGTCGCACGACTTGAACCGTCCCGCCTTGGGCCATGACCCCATCGCCTTCAACGATGATCTTGAGGCTTCCCCAGTCTTCCGTGAGCCTTCCCTCGGCATCCATCCGTGAGGGTGGAAAGCCCGGAGAGGTAAACTCCACAACTTCGGCGAGCGATAGGCTCGCGCAAGCGGCAGCCAAAATCAGCGAGAACACCACGTGACGGATCATGCTTGGCCTCCGTATTGGAAGGTGGAAAACCGTGGGGAATGCGTGACCTTGATGCCGTAGAGTTGGCAGAATCCCTCCAGGACGCGGCGATGGCTGCCGAGGGTCACGACCTGGTGGAAACCTAGCGTATCCCGCGAATCTTCGATTCCGTCCAGTTCGATTTCCACGGAGGTTCGGCACCCACCGGCGGGCGGTGTTTGGACATTGCCTACGACCTTGCCGGTGTCGATGATCATCTCATTTGGTCCGGTGAAGCGAACCAGCGTGATGGGCTGGCCCTCGGGCCAAAGGACCTGCATGGCCACGCCAAGGGCCGACTCCGAATGGTTACGGAGAACATAATCGGCCGGCGGTTGGTCAAACCCAGCGATCCGGGTTCCCGACGTGCAGTGGGCCGCAATCAGGGTGTTGTGTACGGTCTCGGGCACAGGATCATTCATGTAGCCGGGACGATCGAGCAGATAGCTGGTCATCATCAGAGACATGGCGCCATACAGGTCAGCTTCGCACCCGGCTGTAATACCGGCGTCTTGGAGGAGCGTCCACGCCCCACAAGGCGGTGTGGGCACTAGCTTTGCGCCCACCATGCCAAGGCAATCCATGCTCAAAGCGTGGGCATTTTCCCTGGCCAAAAGCCTCTTGGCTGTGGCGTATGCCCGCATCGCGTTGATCGTATCCTCTTCGTTGGGTTCCACAATCTTTCGTGCGTGCTTTCGCAGGTCCGCGGCGAGATCGCGAATTTCGTCGGTGACGGGCTGTTTGTCGAACTCTTGATTAAACGTATCTCGGGGAATGGCGAGAACCTTTGTCCCAAGGCGTTCTACGACGGTCTCGTTTCGCTGATTCCCGCGAATCCACAGGACTCGCGTCTCCTCAAACATGCGTTTAGCCCGGATCATCCGCAATCCCATTTCGACAGCCGACCAGTCGAGCGAGGAGATGACGAAAACACCCGTCTTCCGACTTGGGCCTGCCAAATGTCCCGTAAAGGCCGTGCCCACAGGGGCGAACATGATCGTGGGCAGCTTGGTTTCATCGGCAATACGGTTGGCCCAATTCCATGCGTGCAGGTGTTGTAGCATGACAAGCACGCCGTGGGGCTTTTCCGCCTTGAGCTTTTCAATCCACGCATCGACGCTGGCGTCGCTATTCAACGGCTGGGCCTGCTGTTCGACGGTGATGCCCAGACGTTTGGCCGATGCGTTGAGAAGAGCAGTGTACTCCTTTTGGTGACCGTCGAGATCGTAAGCTGTTCCAGGCCAGCCAAGCCAGTAAGGACGCGGGAGTTCCAGGAAGGTGGCCGCCACACGCACGTCGGGCTGTGGCCGAAGTGTCTTCACATCGACATAATCCGTCAAGCCCGGTCCTTCATTGGCCGATGGTTCTTGGCCCAATGAGGCCAGGAATCCCGTTCCCATCGCCGCCAAGGAGACCATCTTCAGACAGTCCCGCCGGTTGAAACACGTCGAACATTGATGTTGCTGACACATATCGCGTCCTCCCAGTCAACCACCGAACGATGCGTGAAAAGTCGCCGAACTGTTACCGAAAACGAGGCGGCCGAAGATTCCCCAATCTGCCGCCGACAGAATAGTAACCTTTCCCGAGGCTATCTGCAACAATGGGCATGAAGCATATTGTGTTGGGGGGCTACGCGCCATCGTGGCTGGGTCAACCATGAATGATCGATTGGCACAACGGCAGAAGCGAGAGCGCGTCCTTAGCAGATTGAGTGCAACCTGAGCGTGTGTCCCTGCAAATCGCTCAGAAAAACCTTTACAAATTCACCGCGGGTGACCCGTTTGCGAACTTCTGGGCCTCATGATAACGTAAAAGGTTTGGGACATCGCCAGCGCAAGCGTGGACACAATCGAGCGATAACGGTCGAGCATTGAGACGTGCGTTTCTAAGAGAGGTGATTCATGCGGAAGTACACCGTTTTCTTGGCTCTCGTATGGAGCCTGCTGATCGTTGGTTTGGTCGGATGCCCTAAACCCCAGGCGCCCGAAAAGCCACCCGCCGAAGGCGATCTCCAGGCCAAGGAGACCGTGCAAGTTAATCCGGCCGACGTGGAAGCGCTCGTCAAGCGTGTGGAGCAACTCGGCGGCAAGATTGAGTATGACCAAAACAAGAACCCGGTTGCGGTTGATCTCTTCCAGCGGCAAGCAACCGATGAGGATTTGGCCCTCATCGCAAAGGTTCCTACCATTCGAAGGGTCAGCCTGTGGGGGGCCGAGATTCATGACACCGGAATTCAGGAGCTGACCAAGCTTCCGCAACTCGAATGGCTTGTGTTAGAGAATACAAACATCACGAATGACGGTGTCAAGACTCTCGGGCAAATCAAAAGCCTCCGCTCCCTCAATTTGCGGCGGAGTACGAATCTTACGGACGAAGCCCTGCAGCACTTGTCTGGTTTAACAAATCTTGAAGAGTTGGTCCTGCTTTACAACAATTTTTCCGATGCTGGTATGAAGCATGTCGCTAATCTGAAGAACCTTCGCAATCTCGACATCCGAGGCTGTGTGATGATCACCGACGTCGGCCTCGAGGCGATTAAAGACCTGCAGGAGCTTCGTGCCCTAAAGCTTCGGAATCAGGCCTCGGTTACCGATCAGGGTGTTGCCATCATTGCTCAGCTGAGGAACCTCAAGGATTTGGCCTTGGAAGATAGTGGCATCACCGATCAAGGCATTGAGGCTTTGACCAAACTGAGCAATCTGGAGAATCTGAACCTGATGCGGTGTTACGGGGTCACAGATGACGGCGTGGCCAAGTTGAAGGTCTTCACTAAGCTGCGTCGGCTCTTTCTACGAGGACTTTACATTGCCGGTCACGGTCTGCGAGAGCTCAAGGACTGCAAGAACTTGGAGGAGCTGGACCTGGCCGAGACTCAGGCAGATGATGCTACGGCCGAGGCTTTGCTGAATTTCCCCAAGCTAAAGATCCTAGACCTGTGGCACACGCAGGTGACGGACACTGGATTGGAAAGTATCGGCAAACTGGTTGATCTGGAGGAGCTCATTTTGGACGGGACTCCCATCAGTGATGCTGGCCTGACTCATCTGACCGGTCTAGGTAAACTCAGGGTGTTATCAATCAAGGAATGCAACAAAGTCACGGACGCTGCGACGGATCATCTTTCTAAATTGCAGAGTCTCAAGAAGCTGTCTGTGGATCAAAGTGGCTACACAGAAGATGGAGTTGCCCAACTTCGCAAGTCGTTGCCTAATTGTGAAGTGAGCTTCTGAACGGTAACTCATGGGGCTTTGCCCGTCAGAAAAGATACGAAATGCAAAACGGGGTCTAAACAAGAGCTTATCCCACAACCTCCCCTCTCCCGTTCGCCGGGAGAGGGGGCGGGGGTGAGAGTGGCTCGAAGCGCTGCTGGTTTTCTCGATCGACTCCGACGATCGCTTGCCCTCACCCTAACCCTCTCCCAGAGAGAGGGAACTTTGGGATGGGCTCTGAATCAAAGCCCCTTCGGTCTCTCGCCGAAGGGGCCTTCTTATTGAGTTTGCTATCGAAGCGGCTCATCGAAACGATGCAAAAACAGCGCGCCACCCCGGGCCGGCACGATTTCGTAAGCGATTACTTGTAGCCTTCGATTGGTCTTCAATTTAGCGGCTTAATACGGATGTTTCGATAAGCCACCGGTCCGTGGTTGCCCTGGAACATCAGGGGCCCACGGGGTGCCTCTTTACCGGTGACACCGCCGGGCGTTTGTGACTTGAGTTCAAGATTCTCGTGGATGACCTGATCGTTGAGGATGACCTTCACGAGACGGCCGTTCGCAATTTTTGTACCCGTGGCGTCGAACTTGGGAGCACGGTACTCGATGACGTACTTTTGCCATTCCCCCGGCTTTTTGCAGGCGTTGACCTTTGGGACGGCCATGCTATAAACCGCGCCCATATCGCCCATGCCCAAGGTTTGCTTACCATAGCTGTCGAGGATTTGAATCTCGTATTCACCCATGACGTAGATTCCGGAATTTGATCCCTGGGGAACCATGACCTCCAGCTCGATGATCGCATCTCCGAAGGTCTGCTCGGTGAAGATGTCCACACCGCGTGATCCAACGTTTACAAGCTCATGCCCGCCGGGCTGACAGATAAGTGACTTGGGATCATTGGGGTCCACGGCGGCCGTCCCGACTTGCCACTTGCTTTGCTCCGGTTGACCCTTCAGCTTCCAACCCGGGAGACCCTTTTCGATGGGAATCGTGATCCAGCCTTCTTCCGCCTTTACCGCATAGGCCAGGGCCAAGCCGACGAGCAATGCGTGCACGCTCAACCAAAGATGCGTCTTCATGTGCTCACTCCTTTCATAAAAGGTACGAACAAACTCGCGAAAGCTCGAAATGTCTCCGTCCAACTGGGAGACACGAGGTTCATTGCGGCAGGAAGCGTTATTCCGGTTGATAGTCGGGATTGGGGGTGGGTAATTGGGCACCAACCTCCTCACGCCAGCGATGCAATTGCCTGCGAAGTGACTCCGCCTTCTCTGGCAACTGGCTGGCCAAGTCCTGGGACTCCTGGGGATCATCCTTCAGATTATAAAGCTCCACGTGGTGATCTTCGAAAAATTCGATGAGTTTCCAATCGCCATCCCGCACGGCGCTGTAGGGCGTGGCACCGCCAGGATGATAATGCGGATAGTGCCAATAAAGGGCCCTCTTGGGGAAGTTCCCTTGTTGTTTCAGAAGCGGCACAAGACTGACGCCATCGCAGATGTGACCCTCGGCATCGGCAACCCCCGTGATCTCCAAAATAGTGGGGTAGGCGTCGATGCTGATTACCGGTTCGTGGCAAAGGCTTCCTGGAGCGACAACACCGGGCCAGCGAACGATCCATGGGACGCGGACACCTCCTTCGTATGCCGAGCCTTTACCTGCCCGTATGCCGATGTTATGCGTGACGGACCTGTTCTGACAAGCCGGCAGTACCAATCCACCATTGTCCGACGTGAGAAAAATCACGGTTCTCTCGGCCAGGTCGAGTCGATCCAAGCACTCCAAGAGGCGGCCCATGTTCTCGTCCACACTGTGAATCATGGCTGCATAAACCGGGCACTGCTGCCCGTCAAAATTGTCCCCTTTGGCAGCGGCCTCGGCCAGCTTTTTCTCATAATAGGCAACTAATTCCGGTTTGGCCTGCAACGGAGTATGAACGGCATAATGGGCGAAATAGAGAAAAAAGGGTCGATCCTTGTGCTGTTCGATAAAGCGGATAGCTTCGTCCGTTAGCCGATCGGTAAGATATTCCCCCTCCTGCCCCCCGTCAAGCGGCACGCGACGATCGTCCTTGCCGTACGGCCAGAAATAACTACCGGGGGCTCCCATATGTGTTCCGCCGATGTTGATGTCGAATCCCTGATGTTCAGGATAATAGGGAGGATCGCCCAGATGCCATTTGCCGACGTGGGCGGTGGCGTAACCCGCCAAACGCAACCGCTCGGCGATCGTAACCTCCTCGAGAGGGAGGTACATTGTCCAATCGGGGATGCGCAGTTTTGCCTTGGGACGGACATGTCCCTTGATCCAGTCGGTAATATGAAGCCGTGCCGGATATTTTCCCGTCATGACGGCCGCCCGCGTTGGTGAGCAAACAGTGCAGGCTGCGTAACCCTGGGTGAATCGCATTCCCTGGGCAGCCAACCGATCAATGTGGGGAGTCTCATAGAAGCGACTGCCTGTGCATCCGAAATCGGTGGCCCCTAAGTCATCAAGCAGAATGAAAATCACATTCCAGCGCGTCGCTTGAACTTCTGTTGACGCCACTGACCAGCCAGGCAAGCTGAAGATGACCGTGGCCAACAAAATAGCTTTTGAGAGCATTCGGAACATGTTCTACCTCCCCAAGCGGACTCAATGATCGAGCTGTTCTCGTTTGCCCTAGTTTACTCCGCCCAAGAGGGCAAGTCCACAAGGTCTTCCCGTGATGGTGCCAACGTAAAGAAAGCGTAGAGCCAAAGATTGCCCTTAAGGGGAATAAAACACACGTGGTGCATCAATGGGAGCCCGTGCAATCGGTTGGGAACCACTGTCAGTTTAAAACCGGCGGCTGTATGACGGCGGATGCGACGGCGTGCGTCCCTCCATTTGTGATGTTTGATCATCGTTCACCCTGACGGGCCCGCACCGTCATGGTCCTGTCAAACACCGGGAACCTACATCGCAATTGCGGACCCCGCCATAAGGTGGGGCACTTTATATGGACGCGTTTTCCGGTTCTCGCCAGGGCGGGGCCCCGCGCCTGCGCGTTAGGAGTGTATGCCCCTTCTCACAGGCGATCTGCCGGGAAATGGCGTCCCGGCCCGCTCATTGTCTCCCCACGCCAGGCAATACCTGATAACATAAAGGCTTGGCCTTTTGCGGGGCCCCAAGCCAAATGTGAAAAGATTTACCGGTTTGTTTGGATTTCACGTGTTGTGGAGGGTCGCGTTTTCTGACAAAAGCGCTGGTTGAAATTGACAGCAGCGGGCTGTCCTTAACACCTAGGCGGGGCCTAGGTGGACGCTTGCGAAATTTTTTCGATCCGTGAAAAAGTTCGGATGAGGAGATATCCCAATCATGGCTATTGACAGGTTTTCGATGTGTCCCGGCGGAACGGGTAAAAAGATCAAGTTTTGCCACGGCGATTGTGTGGGCTTCTTGGAAAAAGTCCAGAAGCTCATGGATGGTGGGCAGATCCGAGCGGCCCTCCAACTGGTTGATCAAACGTTGTCCAAAGACCCGAGCCGTTCCTGCGTTTGGTCCTACAAGTGTCTTTTGGAGCGGGCAGTTGGGAATGTGGACCAATTTGTTAAGGCTGCCGACGAGTACAGCCAGCGATTTCCGAAAAGTCCCGTGGCCTTGGCCGAATTGTCCCTGAGCCACCTTTTCCGGGGCCAGTTCTCAAATGCCATAGACTCCTTAGGCCAAAGCTTGATAGCCAGCGAGGAACAGAAAATCATTTATGTCAGGCAAACGGCGGCTGCGGCGACTCTGAGCGAGGCGCTCATTAAGTTTGGTCACATTCCGCCCGCTGTGGAAATCCTCATGCTTTTCCAAAACGTCAGCCATAACGGGCAGACCAGTGTGCAAGAGTTACTAGGCCAGGTTATTGCTAGCCAAGAGATACCGCTGGAACTCCGGGAGGCCCAGTGGGATGGCTTGTTCATGGATGAGAAATATCAGCAGCTTTTGGAGGTCACCGATCGTCTGGCTGTGCGTTTACGATGGCGGGACCTCGAAAAATATCTGCGAGATTATCTGAGTAGTAACCCAGAAGATGCCCGCGTGTGGCATTTCTTAGGCGTGACGTTGATGTGGCTCATGGAACCTCAGGAGGCCGCCACGGCCTTTACCCGCGCTGGCGAATTGGAAAAGAACGATCGGCTGGCAGTCTTCTCTCTGTATCGTTCTTTCCTTGTGACCGGTGCATTAGGCGACGAAGAAAATAGCTACGACGTGGAAGTCATCGTTGATGAACCAGATCGGTTGAAAGAGGCCGTGCTTTCCGACCGTCTGGTTTTCTCGCAAAGACCGGAACACGGGCAACCGCTCCCATGGTATTTCCCCGATGATGTGGGCGAGGAAATCACTCCGGAGCTTATCCTTGCCGTTTTGCGTCGGTCAATCGGAGGGGATGGCAGCCAAAATGGACGCGTGTTTAGCGAACCCGGCAAGACGCCCCTGATTGCTTTCGGCAGTTTTTACGGGCGGCAAACAGATCGGCCCGCAAGATTGCTTTTCGCGGGAGTTTACGAATCCGATTTGGAGCGACTCAAGGAGATGGTCAAAGGGTGGCTGGGTCGCGAGGATGTCGAATGGTCAATAAAACCAGGGTCGGACGAGTCTTCTCGTTTTATAAGATTGGCGCTCGACGGGGAGGTCATTGCGGGTTTTGATCGTTCCGTTGATCTCAAGGAAGAGTGGAAGACCCCTATTTTCGAATGGTTGCCCAATATGACGTTTCCGGCGTTGGGCGGTCTCTCGCTGAAAGAGGCGGCGAACGACCCGCAGAAGCGTCGTTGGGCCTTGGCCATTCTCAAGTACATCGATTACCGAATCTTAAACACAACGATTACTGGTTACCTGGACGAGTTGAGACAGCAACTTGGCTTGGGCTTTGTGGATGAGCTCGATGTTGACATTAAGCGATTCCGCCGGATTCCGCTGTCGTTAGTAAAAGTCCTAGACTTGACGCGCCTCAATATTGAAACGCTGACGCAGTTTTTCAATCTGGCTTTGGTTTACCGTGAGTCCACCTTGATTTATGAGTTGGCCTCGGAAATTGTGCGGCGACGGGACGAAGACGGTGTTCCTGCGGCCCTTGTCCGAACTGCTTATATCGGGGCGATTGATGAGGCATTAAACCTTGGGATCGATGACGACCAGATTAAACGCCTGACGGAAGAAGGCTTGGCGTTTCTTGAGAAACACAACTTGCCGCACGGTAGTTTACATGTCCGCCAGTTCCGAATGGCTTTCTCGCATGGTAATTCCGAAGAGGCAAAGCCGCTCCTCGATCACATGTTCAGGGAACATGAGGATGAGGCGGATGTCATGGAATTCCTTCGGCAATTCATGTCGCTTCTAGGGTATTTTGAACAGCTCGCGCAACAGGAAGGTCAATCCCCGACCGCGGGACGTCCATCCGGTGGAGGGATTTGGACCCCTGATTCCGAAGCCGGTCGCCCAGGCTCATCGAAGAAGCTCTGGGTGCCGGGAAGCGATTGACATCTGCCGGAAAATGCCAACGGGGCCGTATGATGGCGTGGCTTGAGTCTGGATCAGTCGTCACGTTGGCTTGTGGAATTGGGTCCTTGGAGGTAAGTTGCGAACCATGATGTACTGTCGAGGCGTGCGAGGCGCAACGACTGCCGATGCCAATACCCCAGAGGCAATTTTGGAAGCAACGCGACAGTTGCTGGCGCTCATGATTCGACAAAATGGAATTGCTCCGGAGGACATTGCGGCTGCTTTTTTTTCGACTTCTCCTGACTTAAATGCCGAGTTCCCAGCCCTGGCTGCCCGCCAGTTGGGTTGGATGAGCGTCGCCATGTTATGCAGTCACGAACTCGATGTCCCCCAATCCCTGCAACGGTGCATCCGAGTGTTGATCCTTTGGAACACGACCAAGAAGGCCGACGAGATTGTGCACGTGTATATTAAGGGTGCGGAAAAGCTGCGGCCCGACCTCTCTTCGCTCCCGCCCGTCGATTGGCAAGAACTCGAAGAGTGGATCGCGGCCCATCTCAATCAGGAGGCCCAACCAAGCGGTCGGGAGCAGGGCTCCTCGGGTGGGGGTGTTTCCCCCAATTTGGGCGGCGCCGATGGTATCCGCGGCCCGTCGTGTGCCAAATAGCCGGACGCTGCGTATAGGAAAAAAAGATGTAAGCTACTTTGAAACACTGAGAGCCGTTTGCTAATGAGCCTATTTCAGAATTCCCTCTCCCTTTGGGAGAGGGTTGGGGTGAGGGCAAGCCATCGTCGGAGTCGATCGAGAAAACGCCAGCGATTCAAGCCATCCTCACCCCCGGCCCCTCTCCCGCCGAACGGGAGAGGGGAGGTTGTGGGATACGCTTTAATACACGTTGTCAAGAAGCCATGGCCGGACACGCGTCGCCTTTACCACGAGCGCTCTTGGAACTTTTGAAGGAAGATCCACGCTACAAGTTGGATGCCTATCTCTTCATCTTCCAGGCACTCGATTTTGCGCGGCAATTGGGCATGGGGCGTGAAGCGCCCAGTGAACCCTTGCCCGACGAGGTCCGGGAGCGCTTTCGGGAGATCAGTGGTCACGTCGCGGATGAAGACGAGGTGGAGGAGGAACCGCCGAAGCATATTTCCGGCCAGGAGCTTTGCGAGGCCGCCAGGCTGTATGCCAGCCAGCAATTTGGCTATCTCGCAAAGACCGTGCTCAATGAATGGGGAATCTACTCCACGAGTGATTTCGGCGAGATCGTCTATAACCTGATTCGAATAGGCCTCATGCGAAAAACCAAAGAAGATCGACGCGAAGACTTTGACAATGTTTACGACTTTGAAGAGGCCTTCTGCCGAAACTACCGTCCCGGTAGGGGAGTAGGCCAATTTGAATGAACTCCGGAGTGGCGAAGATGATTCGTTCCAAAAGTCTATCCCAAAGTTCCCTCTCCCTCTGGGAGAGGGTTGGGGTGAGGGCAAGTGACCGTCGGAGTCTATCGAGAAAACGGGCAGCGCTTCGAGCCACCCTCACCCCCGGCCCCTCTCCCGCCGAACGGGAGAGGGGAGGTTGTGGGATAGGCTCTGAGACAGCGGGGAAAGAACGACCGGGCGAACATTCGACTCAGCCCGGCAAAAAGGAGCGGTACCGTTTGATTGTCGCCTCGGTCATTCTCATCGCCTGGATCATCAGCCTGATGCTGATGGCCAGTCTCACATAGACGGAGACTGACCATCAGCGAACGAACCAGGTCTGGCGTGGTCAGTAGATCACGATTTTTCGAGTTTCTTCACCGTGTAGGGATGGGGACGTTTCCGTACCACAGTCGCGGATAAAATCTTGTCGGGCTCCGGTGGATTAGGGGCTTCGGGATTCCGCGCTTGAAGTTTCTCGACCACATCCATCCCTGAGAGAACCCGACCAAAGACGGTATGTTTGCCGTTCAAGTGGCTGGTTGGGGCATATGTAATGAAGAACTGTGAGCCGTTGGTATTCGGTCCGGAGTTGGCCATGCTGAGACTACCCCGGAAGTGCAGACGAGCGTTGGGGCCGTTGCATTCATCCGCAATCTGATAGCCCGGTCCACCTGTGCCGTCACCCTTGGGACATCCCCCTTGAGCCACGAAACCGGGGATGACACGGTGGAACGTTAGCCCGTTGTAAAACCCCTGCTCCACAAGGGTGATGAAATTGGCCACCGTGTTGGGGGCTTCGTTTTCGAAGAGCTCCAGCAAAATGTCACCCTTGGTCGTTTTCAAAAGGACTCGCGGCAGATCGTCGGCCTTTGCCTCGGCCTGTCGCTTTTGCTGTTCGAGCGGAAACTGTTGAGCATAAAAGTTTGCGGCATCTTCCATCGCTTTCACCTGTTCGTCTTGAATTCCTGCTTCACTGATTTTCTTGAAATAGCCTGCGGCCTTGGTGAAATCCTCCAACGCGAAGGCCGCCCGTCCAGCCGCGAGATAAACAACCGGCGACGTGACCTTGTTCTTAATCAACTTCTCGGCCAGGGCCAGACCATCTTGAAAAGGCCCTTGCTCACTTCGGTCCAGGGCCACCTCCAAAAGGAGATCGACAAGATCGCCCTCGGTCTGGGGGCGTTCATCATAGGCGGCCTCCGCCGCTGCAATCAAAGAGGGCAACTGTTTTTCAGCCTCATTCAATAACTGCTCATACTTCTCTCGCAATTGGGCCATTTCCGCGGCATTGGCGTTTGGATACTTCACGCGGATTTCCCGAATCTGCTCAAGCAGGTTAATCCACGCGTCGAGTTGCTTACGGAAAGCTGCCTCTTTCGGGCCAACTTGTTGGACAGTCGCGCTGGGCGGGGTGGCCGTTCTAGATTCGGCCCGGATTGCCGAACCGGCGTCAAACCATCCAAAAACACCTACCACACCCAGCGTGATCCACAATTTTCCAAGGAAATTCCATCGCATCACGTATCGTCCTTTCGTCAAATAGGGACAGGAAACGAAACGGGGCAAGCTTGACTTTCCCCGAGAGTTCACTTTTCATTGTAGCAGAAATCCCCAGAAGGGGTTGCGAGCGGAAGATAATACGGGACAAACGTGTTGCGCGTCCAAAGATTGGCGTCAAGAAGGGCAAGTGGAAACAGTTTCGCGAGATTTGCTCCCGCTTTAACGGGACGGCAATTCTGGAGTCGTTAGAGTGAGCGTCGTCAATGGCCAAGAAACATCGTGTCCCCGAGTTGTGGATTGGAACTTCCGGTTGGACTTACGACGACTGGAACGGAGTTTTTTATCCGCCGGACGTGAAGGCATCGGCCCGACTCGATTTTTACGTCCAGCAATTCAACGCCGTTGAGCTGAACGCGACCTTTTACCGCTATCCCACGGCAAACATGATTACCTCGTGGAACCGGCGGATGCCGGAAACGTTCCACCTCGCGGTTAAGGCCTCCCGGCGAATCACGCATCTTAAGCGACTTCGCGATTGTGCCGCAGAACTGACCGAATTTGCCGTGAGGATCAGTGAATTGCGTCCCCTGCGGGTCATTCTTTGGCAACTGCCGCCGTCAATGAGGCCAGATCTCACCTTACTTTCGGCATTTCTCGAGGGGCTCAGTCGATCGATCCTCTCCGGAGTTCGCCATGCCCTGGAGTTCCGTCACAAAGAGTGGTGGAATGACGAGGTCAGGGAACTGTTGTGCAAGTATCGGGTGGCGTTTGTGGCGGTTAGCCATCCCAGTTTGCCATCACAAATCGTCCCGACCACGGATTTCTTGTACATTCGTTTCCATGGGTTGGGACGGCAGTTGTATCGCTACGATTATTCGGAAGCCGAGTTGCACGATTGGGCCAAGCGCGTTGCCGAGGTATGTTGTGTTGCCGATGTTAGCAACGTGTATACTTTTTTTAACAATGATTTTCACGCTTACGCGGTAAAAAATGCCCAAACTTTTCGTGAGCTTCTCAGGGGAGAATTAAGAACGGCAGGATAAGCCTGGACAATTCTTTTGGCATTTCTTGCAAAACTCGCAAACTTGTCGCAGCGGACGTCTTTCTATTGTTCACAAACGTTGGACAACGGTCTCCTCAAAAATGTAGGTTTTCATAGGAGGACATGAAACGGCAAGAAACCGTTTCGGGGGAAGGCTTTTCTTGGAACCTTCCCCGATGTGACGTGTTTTAGCTACACTGAGATCGCTCAATGTGGATCAAGGTGTCCAAATGAACTGGGAAACAGGATTGTCTCCCATCAGCACCAGCATTGTTCTTATCACCGTGGTAGCCTTGCTACTTGGGTTGGTCACCCGGCGATTCGTGGTTTACCGGGATCGTCATGGAGGCCATGAAGGAGGAACCGAGGGCATCGTCAGCAGATTGGGCCGATTCATTTATGGTTTAGGGCTAACGTTGGGTGACCTTAAAAGGGATGTCGCGCGGCAGGGTTTGGCGCTCGACCAGGCGAGGGGCGAACTTGCCGACCGGGCCAGCGGAACACTGGATTTAGGAACGATCCTCAGTACATTAGCCTTCATTGCCAATGAGAATCGGCGATTAGAGAGCCGACTTCAAGCTGCGGAGTCACAATTGCAGGAGCAGTCAAGACAACTTGAAAAACAATGGATGGAGGTGCGAACTGATCCCTTGACCGGTCTGGCCAATCGCAGGGTTTTCGACCTAGAACTTAGCCGCAGATTGAGGGAGTATCGAACGCACGGCACATCATTCGCCCTCGCCCTTTATGACATTGACCACTTTAAGCAGATCAATGACAGTGGGGGACACAAGACGGGCGATGAGATCCTTGTCCACGTTGCCCGCGCCATGCAGTCGGCGGCCCCAGAGGGTGCTTTGATCGCTCGGATTGGCGGTGAGGAGTTCGCAGCCCTGTTGCCCGATCGTGGACTGAGCGAAACCCTGGCCTTGGCAGAGCGGATCCGTGTTGGGCCGGGTACGGCCTTTGATGGTGCTCCCGCCCTATCAACGACGCTCAGTTGTGGTGTCGCCGTGTGTCAGACGTCGGATACAGAAACGAGTCTTTTTGAACGGGCTGATCGGGCCCTTTATGCCGCAAAACGATCGGGTCGTAATGCCATGTTCTATGACTCCGGTGATCGAAGTGTGCGATACACAAAACTGGGCGCAGGCCCCACGGCTTGCGTGCCGGGCTTACATGAATGTTCGGAAGATGAAGCGGCCATAGCCTGGTATGACGACCCGGAGGCCAGGGCCTTGGTTGACGTCTTGCGGCGAAAGCTGTCGGACTTGCGGATTTTAGGGTGAAACAATCAAGCGAGCAGGACCGCAACGGGCTACCTTTTTTACAGGACCTTCACATAGACGATCTTGTCATCCCCGGGTGCGTAAAAGTCTGTCAAGACCGCGGCCACGGTGTACCCGTGCTTCTCGTAAAAGTTCCGCGTTGGCCGATATTGCTCGCGTCCCGATGTTTCAATGTAAATGCGTGTCCCGCCCCGATGTTTGACGGCTTGCTCTGTTTCTCTCAACAGAGCACCGCCCAGGCCCATTCGCTGCATGTGTGGGGATACAACAATCCAATACAAATCCCAACTCGATTGGGTACAAGCGATAGGACCAAAGCAGACATAGCCCACAACGGTGCCATTTCGCTCAGCGAAAATGAATTCGTACCCGCTGCTTGGTCCTTTGGCGAGTCGCTCGACGACCAGCTCCTCGGCGACAGCCACCTCGCCTTCGTGAAAGAAGCCGGTCTCGCGGCACATGTTAACCACGGCCAAGCGGTCACTTTCTCGCACGGTATGCCGGTAGGTAATCTCGGCGGAGCGGCATGCGGCCGACGTTATTGCGGGGTCAGGATCTTGTAATTTCGGACGATTCATAGAATCCTTTCTCGGCTAACATGTTTCCTGCGGGGATTCAACGCGACTGTGGTTCGATCGACCTGTGCAGACAGACTCCCCAAGTCGGCATACGCGTGCCGTGTGCCGACGGTTCTGTGACTGGCCCCCAAGTCCCACGAATTAATCAGTCCAGATATCGGCAATTCTGGCAGCGACATCTGGCATCTCGGGCAGCGGAGCACTGGGCGTTGGCTCATACCAGAAGGTGGCGCAGCACCAATCATCCTGGGTTTCTACAAGGCCTTTGTTCCAGCCAATTTGCTGGATGGTGATTCGGCATTCCTTCTGCCATGCAATGGGATCAGGTAAATGCCAACGATACATGGAGACAAAGTTCTTTTCATTGAGCGAGCACCCCTGATAAAAGAAAGGCACTTGCTGCATTCCCCATGAGAGGCCCACATAGTCTTCACTGCCCGTGCCACAAATAGTGGGAAACTCTTGGTCGCCATCCATATACGCCTTTATTTCACCTTCGCCCCACCATTGGCCAGGATGGAGATTTCGAACCCCAATAACCACTCCGATGAATCGTCCC
>Ga0116168_1001207_pt1 | contig 20672 bp, 22 predicted proteins | sample AD_UKC129_MetaG_FD_89795 | JGI IMG/M metagenome (GOLD analysis project Ga0116168, IMG submission 89795) | Active sludge microbial communities of municipal wastewater-treating anaerobic digesters from Canada - AD_UKC129_MetaG | ecosystem: Engineered > Bioreactor > Anaerobic > Digestate | place...
AGTGCGGGCAGAAGTGGCTCGAGCGGTTCATGAACGACGCGCGCACGATCGGGCGGCCGCACCGCGGGCACGGCTGACCGGTGCGCCCGTATGCGTTCAGCGAGTGCGCGAAGTAGCCCGCCTTCGACAGTTTTATACGTTTACCGCCGAAGATGTCCGGGCATGACCACACCGTGCAGAACTTCTGCACCGTCTGCGCCCCCTTCGTAGCAGTGGGGTCGGATTTGTGAAATGCATTGTAAGCACGCATACTATTTACCATGAAACTCGTCGACTCACACTCCACCTTCACCGCGCATAGTCCGCAGTCCGTGTTCTCCCGCTGGGCGGATCCTGCAGGATGGCCCGCGTGGGATGCAGAGGTGCGGGAGGTCAGCTTCGAGGGGCCCGCCAGGCTGGGGGCGCGCGGCAGGATGCGCCCAGTGTCCGGCCCCGCTGCGGCTTTCTCCATTACTGCCTTCGAGCAAGATCGGGTGTTCACGAACGCTTCCTCCCTGCCTGGGGCGGCACTGATCTTTGAGCACAGAGTCGCCCCGAGAGACGATGGTGCCGAGATACGGGTTTCTGTTGGCGTTGACGGTTTTCTCGCTCCACTCTGGCAGCGCATACTCCGCAAGAGCATGGGGAATGCGGCCCGCTCGAGCGTCACTGGGCTACTCGATCACCTGGACGCCGCGTGACTCGCGGCTGGCTCGGAGTTGTCTCGGCTGCTCATGTGCGCCGCGGGGTTGAACTCGGCATCGCCCAGATCAACCACGGCAAACGCGCCCCGCTCGCACGTATGCACGCCGGCGACACGCTCATCTATTACTCTCCGACAGAGCAGCGTGGCGATCGCACCCCCTACCAACACTTCACCGCGATCGGCTCGTTGCCGGATGACGACATCTGGCAGGCCGATGAGGGCAGCTTCAAGCCCTTTCGTCGCCGCATCGACTACTTCCCCGGAATCCCGACACCGCTGGATGCGCTACGTGCTCGGCTCCATCTGACACAAGAAGCGAATTGGGGATACCAGCTCCGTTACGGACTGATACCGCTCGACACGCACGATGTGCAGACCATCAGGGAGGCGATGGGAGCATGACCGGCATGCTCGATACTTTCTACCCTGACCCGAAAGCGAGCACCGGCCTGATGCTCTGGCGGATCACGAACTCATGGCAGCGCGAGATCCGTGCCGCACTCGCACCCTTTGGTCTCACCCACGTGCAGTTCGTACTCCTCGCAGCACTCACCGCGATGGACCGCGAGACACCCGTTACGCAGCGCGACCTCGCCGAGCGAGCGGTGACCGATCCTATGATGACCTCGCAAGTGCTCCGAGCACTGGAGGACAAAGACCTTGTCGAACGACATCCGCATCCGACGGACCGGAGAGCCCGAACACTCAAGGTCACCCCCGCGGGCGTTGCGCTCGCCAACCGCGCCAACGCCGCCGTTGAGCAGGCGGATCGCGCCTACTTCTCACCCCTCGGAAAGAAGGGGCGAGACTTCACAGACTGCCTCGCAACGCTCAGTGCCGCCGCTGACATCTCGGGCAAAAGTGACTTGACCGCCCACCGAACGGAATCCGTTTGATGACGGCTCCACAACGATGGCATTGCTCACCTTCGCGGCCATAAACGTGAAGGGATTGAGAAAAGTACCCCGCCTGGCCGTTGACGTTGACGTACTGGGCGTCGAAGCTCGTGCCGCCCTCGGCGAGGGCCTTCTCGAGCACGGTGCGCACTTCGGCGAGAAGCCGGGTCACGGCACGTGCCGACAGATCGGCCGAGGGGGTCTCGGGGTGCAGGCGGGCAGCCCACAGCGCCTCGTCGGCGTAGATGTTGCCGACGCCGCTGACAACGGTCTGATCGAGAAGCACGCGCTTGATCGCCGACCGCTTGGCGCGCACGGTGCGTGAGAATCGCGCGTCGGAGAACGCCGGATCGAGCGCGTCTCGGGCGATGTGCGCGACCTGTGACGGTGTCGCCGCGGCATCCGTTCCCCATCCCCCGGGCGCGCCGTCGGGCGTCGGCACCAGGTGGTCGAGGGCGAGCGAGCCGAACGTGCGCTGATCGGCGAAGACGACGGCGAGCTCGCCGTGGACGGGATGCTCGATGTCGAGCCGCACGCGCTCGTGCCGCTCGGGGGGCGCTCCCGCGGGGCGCAGCAGCAACTGACCGCTCATGCCGAGGTGGCCGACGATCGCGTTGCCGAGCGACTCGGACTCGGACGCGCCCGCGTCGGACGCGCCGTCGGGCTGCACGCCTGCGACCGGGCGCTGCAGCGGCATCCAGAGGAACTTGCCGCGCCGTGCGGCCTCGGCGATCGTGCGTCCGGTGAGGGCGGCCTCGAACGAGACGGCGTCACCGGCATGCCGCGTGAGGGCCCGTTCGTCGACGACCGTCACCTGCGCGATCCGCGCGCCCACGACGGCGGGCGCGAGGCCCGCACGCACGACCTCTACCTCAGGTAGTTCAGGCATCGGGAAGTTCAGACATCGGGCAGTTCAGGCACGGTCGCTGAGCGCGTGCCACAGGGTGAGCGCCGCGGCCATCTCGGCCTGCTTCTTGCTCGAACCGGTGCCCTCGCGTGCCACGTCGCCGACGGCGACGGTCGCGGTGAACAGGCGGTGGTGATCGGGGCCCTCGGCCTCGACGGTGTAGACCGGCACCGGCAGTCCGAGGCGCGCCGCGAGCTCTTGCAGGCTCGTCTTCGGGTCCATCGCGGCGCCGTACCGATCGGGGTCGGCCATGAGCGGCGCGACGAGACGCAGCACGAGTGCCGTCGCGGCCGCGGCGCCGGCCGAGAGGAACGTCGCGCCGATGACCGCTTCCATCGTGTCGGCGAGGATCGAGTCTTTGTCGCGCCCGCCGGTCTGGTCTTCACCGCGACCGAGGCGGATGTGCTCGCCGAGCCCGATCGTGCGGGCCACCTCGGCGAGGGCGACAGTCGAGACGACGCTGGCGCGCCGCTTGGCGAGCGAGCCCTCGTCGAGATCGGGGTGCGTCTGGAACAGGTGCACCGTCACGGCCTGACCGAGAATCGAGTCGCCGAGGAACTCCAGGCGCTCGTTGTGCGGCGCCCCGCCGTTCTCATACGCGAACGAACGATGCGTCAGGGCAAGCGACAGAAGCTCGGGGTCGATGTCGACCCCGAGCTTGTCGGTGAGGCGCGGCGACTCGGAGAGTGCGCCGCGCACGATCTTCGCGTCCGTCACGAGGAGGCCGCGTCGATCAGATGTCTGCGACCTTGCGGCCCTTGTACTCGAGGAACAGCTCGGTGCCCTGCGAGTCGGTGACGACCTTCGCCTGGTGGGGGCGGCTGTAGACGACCTTGCCGTTCTCGACGGTCTTGACCAGCGGGGTGGGCTCGGCCTTCCACTGGGCGCGGCGCGAACGGGTGTTCGAGCGCGAGACCTTCCGCTTCGGGGGGTTACCTGCCATGACTAGCTCTTCTCTGTGTGTGAGGCGGCGGGGCGCACGGCCTCGTCGTCTGGGTCTGGGGTGTCGGCCTTCAGCGCGGCCAGCGCGTTCCAACGCTCGTCGATCGGGGTTTCCGGCTCGGCACCCTCAACCAGCTTCTCGCCCGTGGCCGGATCAAGGCCGGGGCAGTCCGGCTGGCATACCGGCTGGAACGGAAGCGACAGGACGATCGAATCCCTGACCAGAGTTTCAAGATCCACGTGGTCGTCTTGAACCTCGAAGTCGGCCGCTTCGTCTCCAGAATACCCGAAGAGTTCTTGAATCTCGACTTCGACCGGCTCGGCGACGTCGGTGAGGCACCGCCCGCACACGCCGGTGTAGCGCGTGGCGACGTCGGCGGTGACCAGGATGCCTTCGTGCACCGCCTCGAGGCGCACCTCTGCCTCGATCGGTTCGCCTTCGGCGATCGACACGAGCCCCTCGCCCCACTTCTCAGGGGCGCGGGTGTCGACCTCGAACTCGCGCATCTCGCCCGAGCGGTGCAGAATGTCGCGCACCGGGAAGGCGAACGGACCGTTCACATGCTTTCTTGCCACCCGGCAATGCTAGCCGTCGCCGGCTGAGCGCGGGCCGTCAGCGGTCGCGGGCGCCCGTGTCGAGAAAGCGCGCGACGGCGCCGGGCACGAACGGCGAGACGTCGCCGCCGAGAGCGGCGACCTGACGCACGAGCGAGCTCGACACGAGGGCGTGCGCCGGATCGGGCAAGAGGAACACCGTCTCGATCGCGGCGAGGTGACGGTTGACGATCGCCATCGGCGTCTCGTAGGCGACGTCGACCTGCGAACGGATGCCTTTGACCAGCACCCCGGCATCCACGTCTTCGGCATAGTCGACGAGCAGTCCCATGCTCCACGAGGCGACGACGACGTTGCCGCCGATCTGCTCGTCGGCGATCGACTGCTCGAGCAGGCTCAGGCGCTGAGCGATCGGCAGCATGGCCTCTTTGCCGGGGTTGTGCACGACGAGCACGTGCAGTTCGTCGTAGAGCGCCGCCGCACGGCGGATGACGTCGAGGTGCCCCAGCGTCGGCGGGTCGAACGAACCCGGGACGACCGCGATGCGGTTGTTCATGGCATCCAGCCTATCGGTCAGTTCTTGGCCAACGCCGCGCGCTCCTGCTGGCCGAGCCGCCGCGTCAGCGCCGCGGCGAGGCCCGGGTGGCCGACGAGCGCGGGGTCTGCACCGAGCACGCGTTCGGCGCCCTCTCGGGCGACGGCGATGAGGTCGGCGTCGGCGACGACCCGCAGCAGCCGCAGCGACGATCGCGCCCCCGACTGGGCGTCGCCGAGCACGTCGCCCTCGCCGCGCAGTTCGACGTCGACCTCGGCGAGCGCGAACCCGTCGGTGGTCGAGGCGACCGCGTCGACACGCGAGCGCGCCGGGGTGCCGGCCGGCGCCTCGGTCACGAGCAGACACAGCCCCGGCACCGACCCGCGCCCGACACGTCCGCGCAGCTGGTGCAGTTGCGACACGCCGAACCGGTCGGCCTCGAGGATCACCATGGTCGAGGCGTTCGGCACGTCGACGCCCACCTCGACGACCGTCGTCGCGACGAGCACGTCGATCTCGCCGCGCGCGAACGCCTGCATGACGGCATCCTTCTGCTCCCCCGGCATCTTGCCGTGCAGCGTCTCGACCCGCAGACCCGCGTACGCGGGCATGGCGCCCAGCAGCTCACGCACCTGAACGACGCCCCAGCGGGTGCGCGGCTGCTCGCCCTCGAGCACCGGCGCGTCGCCGGCCGCATCTTTCTCGGCGCTCTTGCCGGTCGCCTCGGCGTCGATCGCCGCGCACACGACGAACGCCTGACGCCCCGCCGCGACCTCTTCGGTGATGCGCTCCCAGACGCGGTCGAACCAGCCCGGCTTCTCGGCGAGCGGGGCGACGAACGTCGAGATGCCGGCGCGCCCGGGCGGCAGCGTGCGGATCGTCGAGACGTCGAGGTCGCCGAACACGGTCATCGCGACGGTGCGCGGGATGGGCGTGGCGGTGAGCACGAGCACGTGCGGCGCTGTGCCCTTGGCGCGCAGGGTCTCGCGCTGCTCGACGCCGAACCGGTGCTGCTCGTCGACGACGACGAGGCCCAGGTCGGCGAACGTCGTCGACGCGCTCAGCAGAGCGTGGGTGCCGACGACGATGCGCGCTTGCCCCGACGCCGCACGGAGGGCCGCCTTGCGCCGCTCGGCCGCCGGCAGCTGACCGGTGAGCAGCGTCGGCATGAGCTCGGGAGCGAGGTCGGGCCCCAGCATGCGCGCGATCGAACGCACGTGCTGCGCCGCGAGCACCTCGGTCGGCGCAATGAGAGCGGACTGGCCCCCCGACTGCGCGACCTGCAGCATCGCGCGCAGGGCCACGAGGGTCTTGCCCGAGCCGACCTCGCCCTGCACGAGGCGGTTCATCGGCCAGTCGCCCTCGAGGTCGCGCGCGATCACGTCTCCGACGTCGCGCTGATCGTCGGTGCGCTCGAACGGCAGGCGGGCGTCGAAGCGCGCGAGCAGGTCGCCCGCCGGGCGCGCGGTCGCCGACATCGCCCGCACGAACTGGCGCTGCTGCAGCAGTGCGGTCTGCAGCACGAAGGCCTCTTGCGCGCGGAGGGTCGCGCGGGCCGGCTCGACGTCGCCGAAGTCGTGCGGCGCGTGGATGAGGCGCAGCGCCGCGTCGGCGTCGAGCAGTCCGTTCTCGCGGCGGAAGCCCTCGGGCAGCGGATCGGCGATCGGGTCGAGGCGGTCGAGCACCTCTGCGACGGCTTTCTGCACCTGCCAGCTGGCCACGGTGCTCGTGGCCGGGTAGATCGGGATGGGCGTGTGCTGCGCGACCTCGGCGCTCAGACGGGCGGCGTCTTCGTCGTCGAACAGCGTGTAGTCGGGGTGGGCGAGCTGCTGGTTCCCCTTGAACTGACCGACCTTGCCCGAGAACATGCCCTGCCGCCCGACCGTCAGCTCGGCGGCGCGCCACTTCTGATTGAAGAAGGTCAGCGTCAGGGCGCCCGCACCGTCGCTGATGACGACTTCGACGATCGACCCACGACGCTGCTTCATCGGCCGCTCGGCGACCGAGCGCACCTCGGCGACGATCGTCACCTGCTCCCCCAGCGGCAGCGAGGCGATCGGAGTCAGCTCGCCGCGCCGGGCGTAGCGCCGCGGGTAGTGCGTCAGCAGATCGCCGACCGTCTCGATCGCGAAGGCGCGCTGGAAGATCCCCGCGGTCTTCGCACCCAGCGCGTCGACAAGGCTCGTGTCGAGCGTGACGGAGGGCATGCCACGAGTCTAGAGAGATGCCCCGACAGGCATGGCCGGTCGCCGCGCGTGCCGCAGGCGCCCGCACGCGCGCACGCCCGAAACGGCATATGCCCTTCCGTACAGTTGCCGCATGCTCCGCCGTCTCACCGCCCGCCTGTACTGGACGTTCAGCCGCTGGACGCTGCGCTCCGAAGCCGCCCCCACCCGCCCCACCGTGCTGATCGGCGCCCCGCACACCTCGAACTGGGACTTCGTGCTCATGCTCGCGATCGCCTGGCGCCTCGGCATCCCCGTGCGCTGGCTCGGCAAGGCGAGCCTGTTCGCGGGCTGGCGCGGTCCGATCATGCGGGGCCTCGGCGGCATCGCGGTGCAGCGCGACGACGCCGCCCGCGTCGTCGACGAGGTCGTCGCCCGGGTGCACGCGGGCGAGGTGTTCGGTCTCGTCGTGACCCCCGACGGCACGCGCGGCGGCAACGAGTATTGGAAGAGCGGCTTCTACCGCATCGCCCGGGCGACCGGCATGCCGGTGACCCTCGGCTACGTCGACCGCACGACGATGACGACGGGGCTCGGGCCCACGATCGACCTCACCGGCAACGTCGCCGGCGACATGGACCGCATCCGCGCGTTCTACGCCGACAAGGCGGGCCTGCGCCCCGAACGCCGCACCGAACCACGCCTGCAGAACGAGAGCGCCGTCACCGCGTGAGGGATCGGTAGGGTGTGCTGGTGACGCGCATCATCGCCGGCGCCGCCGGCTCTCTCGCCCTCGCGGTGCCCGACGCCGGCACCCGCCCCACGAGCGATCGTGTGCGCGAGTCGCTGTTCGGGGCCCTCGAGTCGGCCGATCTCGTCGACGGCGCGCGCACCCTCGACCTGTACGCGGGGTCGGGTGCGCTCGGGCTCGAGGCGGTCAGCCGCGGCGCCGCGTCGGCCGATCTCGTCGAGAAGGCGCCGCGCGCGGCATCCGTCGTCGAGCGCAACGCACGCTCGGTCGGCCGCGCCGTGCCGGGTGCGGCGATCCGCGTGCACCGGGCGACGGTGGATGCCTTCTTGCGCGCCACCTCGTCGGTTTTCGACCTCGTGTTCGTCGACCCGCCCTACGACCTCGACGACGCCGCCCTCCACGAGACGCTCGCGCTGCTCGCCGAGCGGCTCAGCCCCGACGCCGTCGTCGTGATCGAGCGAGCGACGCGCTCGGGCGAGCCGTCGCTGCCCGCAACGCTCGCGCACGAGCGGGCGAAGAAGTACGGCGACACGACGCTGTGGTGGGTGCGGCCGGCCTGAGCGGCGCTCACCGGGCGCGCGTCAGCCGCGCGCGGCGTCCCAGTCGCGGTGCGGGTCCCACCCGCCCGGACCGGTGGCGGGTGCACCCGCGACGGTGACCGCGCCCGAGGCATCCGTCTCGCCGTGCCCCTCGCGCGCGTGCACGCGGCCGATCGGGCGAAAACCGTCGGGGAGCGCCGCGCCGGGGGCGAAGCAGGCGAGCAGGGCGTGGTCTTCGCCCCCGCGCAGCGCGATCTCGTCGAGGGCCTCGTCGAGCGCCGGGTCGAGGTCGATGCGCACACCGGATGCCTCGGCCATGCGCCGCGCGTCGAGGAGCAGTCCGTCCGAGACATCCATCATCGCCGTCGCTCCCGCACGGGCGGCGACGGGACCGAGCGCGATCGGCGGCGCGGGGCGCAGTTGCGCCCGCACATCGGCGCGCTCTTCGGCCGTGAGCGCGGAATCATCGACCGCCACGGGAACGCCGGCACCGTCACGGAAACGGTCGAACAGCACCGCCAGCCCACGCGCGGCGGCGCCGAGCGGGCCCGCGACGGCCACCGTGTCGCCCGGCCGTGCCCCCGAGCGCAGCACGGGGGCGTCGCCGTCGAGCACGCCGAGCACCGTGACCGCGATCGTGAGGGTGTCAGAGGCCGTCAGGTCGCCACCTTCGACCGCACAGCCGGGCGCGAGCTCGTCGCACGCGGCGCGCAGGCCCCGCGCCAGCTCCTCGACGAACGCGACGTCGGTCTCGTCGGGCAGCGCCAGCGCGACGAGCAGCGCCGTCGGTCGCGCCCCCATCGCGGCGATGTCGGCGAGGTTGACGGCCGCGGCCTTCCAGCCGAGGTCGAACCCGCTCGACCAGGCGAGGCGGAAGTCGGGGCCGTGCACGAGCGTGTCGGTCGAGACGACGACGCGCCCGTCGGGCACGGCGAGCACAGCGGCGTCATCGCCGGGGCCGACGAGGGCACGCGAGCTGCCCGCGAGTGCTGTGAAGATGCGCGCGAGCAGGGCGCGTTCGCCGAGGTCGCCGACGGTCTGGGCACGCGGAGGGGTCATGCCTCCACGGTAGCCTGGAGGGGTGTTCCGCCCGCGCCTGTCCGCCCTCGTGCTCGTGGTCGCGGCGGCCGTGAGTCTCACCGGATGCGCGGGCACCGTCTCGATGACCCCGGCCAAGGGCGCGAACGATCCGGCGTGCGCCGCGGTCACGGTGCGCCTGCCCTCGTCGGTCGACGGGCAGCAGCGTCGGTGGACGGATGCCCAGGCCACCGGCGCCTGGGCAGACGGAGACGGGCGCACGACCGTCCTTCTCACGTGCGGCCTCGACACGCCCCCGCCGTCGACGCTGCCGTGCGAGACGGCGGGCGGAGTCGACTGGCTCATCGACGACGCCGAGGCGCCGAACTACCGCTTCACGACGTACGGGCGCACGCCGGCACTCGAGGTGTATCTCGACTACGACGAGGTCAGCGCCCGCACCGTGCTCGACGCGCTCGGCACCGCCGTGCAGCAGCTGCCTTCGAGCGGCGCCGCCTGCACCGAGCGCCCCGCGAGCTGAACGAGGCCCGCCTTCTGAGCGAGGCCCGATGCGCCGCTCAGCGCTCGCGCGCGAGGTCGATCAGTTCGGTGATCAGGTCGGGGTAGGTCATGCCCGACGCGATCCAGCAGGTCGGGAACATCGAGATAGGCGTGAACCCGGGCATCGTGTTCACCTCGTTCACGAAGAACTCGGTGCCCGTGTAGAAGAAGTCAACCCGCGAAAGACCCTCGCCACCGACCGCCTCGAAGGCGCGCGCGGCGATCCGCTGCATCTCGGCGAGCTCGCCCGGAGCGAGTGCCGCCGGGCACACCAGGTCGATACCCGGGGCGCCGAGGTACTTCGCGTCGAAGTCGTAGAACTCACGACCCGAGATGACGATCTCACCCGCGACACTGACCCGCGGCGCGTCACCGCCGCGCCCGGCCAGCACGCCGCACTCGATCTCTCGGCCGGCGACCGCCTGCTCGACGAGCACGGTGCCGTCTTCGGCGAACGCGGTCTCGAGCGCGGCATCCAGCTCGCCCCACTCCGACACCTTCGACACGCCCACACTCGACCCCGCCCGCGCGGGCTTGACGAACACCGGCAGGCCGAGCGAGCGGATGCGCCGCCCCCACAGCTCACCGTCGCGGTCGAGCCCGCGACGGGTCACCGTCACCCACGGCACGACGGGGACGCCGGCCGATTTCAGGATGCTCTTGGTCGTGTGCTTGTCCATGCCGATCGCCGACATCAGAAGCCCCGCGCCGACGTACGGCAGGTCGAGCAGCTCGAGAAAGCCCTGCACCGTGCCGTCTTCTCCGAACCGACCGTGCAGGATCGGAAAGACCACGTCGACGTCGCCGAGCGAACGGATGCCCGTGGCATCCGCCACCTTCAGTTCGCGCGAGAGCGCCGAGTCGGGCCAGATGATGCGCGTGCCGTTGTCGACCACCTCGGGGAGGTGCTCGGGGTGCAGCGCGAACTTGTCGGGGTCGTCGTCTTCGAGCACGAATGCCCCGTCACGGGTGATCCCGATCGGGATGACGTCGAACCGGTCGCGATCAATCGCGTGCAGCACTCCCCCGGCCGTGGCGGAACTGATCGAGTGCTCGCTGGAGCGACCGCCGAAGAGCACCGCCACTACCGCCTTGTCCATGCTGGGTCCTCTCGCCCGTGGGCTTGTCGTCATCGGTCGTCAGGTGAGGGGCGATGTCACGCGGGTTCATGGTGCCGTCGAGCACCATCTTCACCTGCTCGACGATCGGCATGTGCACGCCCGCCTCGCGCGCCAACTGCAGCACGGGCGCGACGGATGCCAGGCCCTCAGCGGTCTGGTTCATCTGCTTCACGACGTCGGCGTAGCTGTAGCCCTGACCGAGCAGGCGCCCCGCCGTGTTGTTGCGCGACAGCGGCGACTGGCACGTCGCGATGAGATCGCCGAGACCGGCGAGCCCCTGCAGGGTCTCGGGCTGGGCGCCGTACGCGACGGCGAAGTCGGTCATCTCGACGAGCCCGCGCGTGATGATCGACGCCTTGGTGTTCTCGCCGTAACCCACGCCGTCGACGATGCCGATCGCGACGGCGATCAGGTTCTTCAGCACACCGCCGAACTCGGTGCCGATGACGTCGGTGTTCACGAAGGTGCGGAAGTAGCCGTTGCGGGCGCGGAGCGCCACAGCCTCGGCCGTTTCGCGGCTCGTCGACGAGATCACGGCGGCGGTCGGCTGCTCGCGCGCGATCTCGAGGGCGAGGTTGGGGCCGGATGCCACGGCGATCCGCGCCGGGTCGCAGTGCAGCTCCTGCTCGATGACCTGGCTCATGCGCAGACCGGTGCGCTTCTCGACGCCCTTCATGAGCGAGACGACCGGGGCCTCGCTGCGTGCGAGGAGCGGCCGGACGGCCTTGAGGTTCTGCCGCAGGGCCTGACTCGAAATGGCGAGGTACACCTGAGACGCGCCGTCGAGAGCTTCGGACAGATGGGTCGTCGCCGACATCGTGCGCGGCAGGTTGATGCCCGGAAGGTACTCGCTGTTGCGGTGCCCCTCCTGGATCTCCTGCGCGAGCTCGGCGCGCCGCGCCCACATCACGACGTGCGCGCCGCCGTCGGCGAGCACCTTGCCGAAGGTGGTGCCCCAGCTGCCCGCACCGATCACCGCGATCCGCGGCAGACCCGCCTCCACGCGGCGATCACTTCTCGGAGTCAAGGCGCCCCGTCTCGTTCTGGCCGTGCACGGCCGGGTTCCACCGCTCCGCGGGCGCGGGCTCACCGCGCAGGCCGCTCAGCAGCCCCGCGATGTCGGCCATGACAGCGTCGGTCGCCGCGACGAGGTTCGCGTTGCCGACGCCGCGCGAGCGGTAGGCATCCAGATCGACCGCCGGACCCACGCTCACCTGCACGCGCTTGCGCGGCGGAAAGAGGCTGAGCTTGCCGTAGCGCGGCAGGATCTTCTGCACGCCCCAGGTCGCCATCGGGATGACGGGGACGTTCCCCTCGATCGCGAGGCGCACGGCGCCGGTCTTGCCGCGCATGGGCCAGAGGTCGGGATCGCGCGTGAGCGATCCCTCGGGGTAGACGATCACGCCGCGACCGTGCTCGGCGAGCTCTTCGGCCTGTGCGATCGTCTGCTTCGCGGCGGAGGCCGACGACGACCGCGCCACCGGGATCATGCCCGTCGCGCGCAGCAGCGAGCCGAGCACCGGCACCCGGAAGAGGCTCTCTTTCGCCATGAACCGCGGGGCGCGACCCATCCGCCACGTGGCGACGGCGATGATCACCGGGTCGAACTCGCTGTAGTGGTTCGGGGCGAGCACGTACGGCCCCTCGATCGGCAGGTTCTCGGCGCCCGTGATCTCGATCTTCGCGATCAGACCGGTGACGGGCACCACGATCGCCGCGGCCGGCCAGAAGACGCTCGGGCGGGTCTTCTCGGGCGACGCGCGGCGGCGCGGGTGCGACGACACGCGCGTCACTCCAGCACGTCGAAGTCGGCGCCGAGGGCGGTCAGCTTGTCGAGGAACTTCTCGTAGCCGCGGCGAATGATCTCGACGCCCCGCACCCGCGACTCGCCCTCTGCGGCGAGGGCGGCGATGACGTAGCTGTAGCCGCCGCGCAGGTCGGGCACCACGACGTCGGCGCCGTGCAGGGGCGTCGGACCGTTCACGACGGCGGCCTGCTCGAGCGCGCGACGGGCGACACGGCGGTCGGGGCTCGCGATGCCTTCGGGGTGCACGACGATGTCGGCGCCCATCTTGTTGAGGGCCTGCGTGAACCCGAGCCGGTTCTCGTACACCGTCTCGTGCACGGTCGAGGTTCCCTGCGCCTGCGTCAGCGCGACGATGAGCGGCTGCTGCCAGTCGGTCATGAAGCCGGGGTGCACGTCGGTCTCGACGACGACGGGCTTGACGTCTCCCCCGCGGCGGAAGCGGATGCCGTCTTCTCGGATGTCGAAGTCGCCGCCCGCCTTGCGGAAGACGTTCAGGAAGGTCAGCATCTCGGGCTGCTTCGCCCCGCCGACGAAGATGTCGCCGTCGGTCGCGAGGGCCGCGCACGCCCACGAGGCGGCCTCGTTGCGGTCGAAGATGCAGCGGTGGTCGTAGCCGCGCAGCGAGTCGACGCCCTCGATGAAGATCACCCGGTTCGGCTCGTACGAGATGATGGCGCCCATCTTCTGCAGCACGGCGATCAGGTCCATGATCTCGGGCTCGATGGCGGCGCCCCGAAGCTCGGTGGTGCCCTTCGCGCGCACCGCCGTGAGCAACACCTGCTCGGTCGCCCCCACGCTCGGGTACGGCAGCGTGATGTCGGCGCCGTGCAGGCCGTTCGGTGCAGACAGCCGGATGCCACTGGGCAGCTTGTCGACCGTGGCGCCGAACGCCCGCAGCGCGTCGAGGTGGAAGTCGATCGGACGGTCGCCGATGCGGCACCCGCCGAGGTCGGGGATAAACGCCTGGCCGAGCAGGTGCAGGAGCGGCCCGCAGAAGAGGATCGGGATGCGCGACGCACCCGCGTGCGCGTCGATCTCTTCCATGTGGGCAGACACCGCGCCCGACGGGTCGAGACGAAGCACGCCGTCACCGTCGTCGTCGATCGTCACGCCGTGCACCTCGAGCAGCGAACGCACGACCTGCACGTCGCTGATGTCGGGCACGTCGCGCAGCACACTCTCGGTCTCACCGAGCAGGGCCGCGACCATCGCCTTGGTCGCGAGGTTCTTCGCTCCCTTGACCTCGACGCGGCCGACCAGAGGCCGGCCTCCGCGGATTGCGAGCACCTGGCCCGTGCGGTCTGTTCCGCCGTCGCCGGGCTGAGATGCCGCCGCGGCGCTGAGGAGGGTGTTCATCGATCGGACCTCACTTGTGATTCGAGGGCGGGCCTGCTCTCCCCGGGTGCGGGGCGCCGGGCTCGGGCTAGCGGACGGGGAGCGTCCGCGGCCGCCACGCCTCTCGGCGCGCCTCGAACTGCGCGATCTTCTCTTCGTTGCGCAGGGTGAGCCCGATGTCGTCGAGCCCTTCGAGGAGCCGCCACCTAGTGTAATCGTCGATGTCGAACGAGACGCTGAGATCGCCCAGTCGGGCCGTTCTGGCCTCGAGGTCGACGGTCATCTCGGCGCCGGGATTCGCAGCGAGGGCCGCCCAGATCGCCTCGATGTCGGCCTCGGTGACGACGCCCGTGACGAGGCCCTGCTTGCCCGCGTTGCCGCGGAAGATGTCGGCGAACTTGGGGCTCAGCACCACCCGGAAGCCGTAGTCGCGCAACGCCCAGACGGCGTGCTCACGGCTCGATCCGGTGCCGAAGTCGGGGCCCGCGACGAGAATGGATGCCCCGGCATACGCCGGCTGGTTGAGCACGAACGCGGGGTCTTGCCGCCAGTTCGCGAACAGTGCGTCCTCGAATCCCGTCTTGGTGACGCGCTTGAGGTACACCGCGGGGATGATCTGGTCGGTGTCGACCGCCGAACGCGTGAGCGGGGCGGCGACACCCGTGTGGGTCGTGAACTTCTCCATGATCAGGCCTCCGCCTTCTCGAACGCGGGCAGATCGCTCGGGCTCGCGAGCCGGCCGAGCACGGCGGTCGCGGCCGCCACGAGCGGCGAGACGAGGTGCGTGCGGCCGCCCTTGCCCTGTCGGCCCTCGAAGTTGCGGTTGCTCGTCGAGGCGCACCGCTCCCCCGGCGCCAGCTGATCGGGGTTCATGCCGAGGCACATCGAGCAGCCCGCGAAACGCCACTCGGCGCCGAACTCGGTGAAGACCTTGTCGAGACCCTCGGCCTCGGCCTCCAGCCGCACGCGCGCCGACCCGGGCACGACCATGACGCGCACGTGCTCGGCCTTCTGACGCCCCTCGATGACCGAGGCGAAGGCGCGCAGGTCTTCGATGCGACTGTTCGTGCACGAGCCCATGAACACGGCATCCACCTCGACGTCCTTCAGGGGTGTGCCGGCGGCGAGGTCCATGTACTCGAGCGCGCGCTCGGCGGCGGCGCGCTCGTTCGGGTCGGTGAACGAGGCCGGGTCGGGCACGACGTCGGAGAGCGACACGCCCTGCCCGGGGTTCGTGCCCCACGTGACGAACGGTTCGAGCTCCGTGGCATCCAAGAAGACTTCGGCGTCGTAGACGGCGCCCTCGTCGGAGGGGAGGGTGCGCCAGTAGGCGACCGCGTCGTCCCAGTCCTGCCCGGTCGGGGCGTGCGGGCGGCCCTTGACGTAGTCGAACGTCGTCTCGTCGGGGGCGATCATGCCCGCGCGGGCGCCGGCCTCGATGGACATGTTGCACATCGTCATCCGGCCCTCCATCGAGAGCGAGCGGATCGCGCTGCCGCGGAACTCGAGCACGTAGCCCTGCCCGCCGTTCGCGCCGATCTTCGCGATGATCGCGAGGATGATGTCCTTCGCCGTGACGCCCGGGCGCAGCTCGCCCTCGACCGTGATCGCCATCGTCTTGAAGGGCTTGAGCGGCAGCGTCTGGGTCGCCATCACGTGTTCGACCTCGCTCGTGCCGATGCCGAACGCCATCGCGCCGAACGCGCCGTGCGTCGAGGTGTGCGAGTCGCCGCAGACGACGGTGATGCCGGGCATCGTCAGCCCCAGCTGCGGCCCCACGACGTGCACGATGCCCTGTTCTTTGTCGCCGAGCGAGTGCAGGCGAACGCCGAACTCTTCGGCGTTGCGGCGCAGCGTGTCGATCTGAGTGCGGCTCGTGAGATCGGCGATCGGCTTGTCGATCTCGAGCGTCGGGGTGTTGTGGTCTTCGGTCGCGATCGTCAGATCGAGGCGGCGCAGGCCCCGCCCCTCGCCCCGCAGGCCATCGAAAGCCTGCGGGCTCGTGACCTCGTGCACGAGGTGCAGGTCGATGTAGATGAGGTCGGGTTCGCCGTTCTCGCCTTTGACGACGAGGTGGTCGTCCCAGACCTTCTCGGCCAGGGTGCGCGGGCGATCGGGGATAGATGTGCTCATGTCGGTCTCGTTCTCCAGATGGGGGTGTGTGCCCGCGACGAACTCCGCGACGAGTGAGGGCTCAGAACGAGATCTCGTCGCGGCCGCTAAGGAGAAGGCGAGCGATCCGCACGGCGCCAGAATACCACCGGCACCGATGCCCGACGGTCAGGGGCCGTCGACGGTCGGGGGCGTGCCCTTCTCTTGCGCCACGGCATCCGCCGCCTCGACCGGGGTCGCAGGCGTCGCGCCCGCCGGCGCCTCGCCCTGCTCCAGCCCTGCTCCACCCCTGCTCCAGCCTTGCCGAGGGGTCGCGACACGCGGCATGGCAGCGCGGGCGCGCCGCGTGTCGCGACCCCTCGAGGAAGGTGCGGGGAGGGTCGGGGCGAGGCGGGCAGCGGGTCGACGGGTTATCCACAGGAGGGTGTTTCGAGAAGTTGTCCACGGATGCCGGTGCGCGAAGCCCCCGCGCGCGGTGCGCCCGCCAGGATCATGGGATGCCTGACGCGACGCCGCTCCCCGAGAGCCTTCGCCGACGCGCATTCGCCGTGGCCGATGCGCGGTCGCTGGGTGTTCCGCTGTCTCGCCTGCGCGCCCGCGATCTGCACACGCCCTTCCGCGGCGTGCGCACGCCACAGGTTCCGGCGACCTACGTCGAGCGCTGTCGCGCCTACGCCGCTGGGTGCAGCGACGGCATCGTGTTCTGCGGCCCGACGGCAGCGCGACTGCTCGGCATCCCTCTGCCTGCGCGATTCGAGCGGGCAGAGGAGCTTCATGTGCTGCAGCGGTGGACCGACCGCGCGCCTCGCGGCCCGGGGATCGTCGGGCACAAGACGCGGCACGAGATCGATCTCGTGACGCTGGCGGGCCTCCGCTGCACGGCACCCGTGCCGACCTGGTTCGCGCTCGGTGCGCTGCTCGCACATGACGATCTCGTGATCGCGGGCGACGCGATGGTGGGCGGAAAGCAACCCCTCATCGGCGTAGCCGACCTGCGAACCGCGGTGCGGAGCCATACCCGCGCGCGCGGAGCGGCGCGCATCAGAGAGGCATTCGACGAGGTGAGGGCCGGGGCGTGGTCGCCGCGCGAGACGCAGGTGCGGCTCGCGCTCGTGCGCGGCGGCCTACCCGAACCCGAGCTCAACGCGCCGATCGACGTGGCCGGGCGCCGCTATCACGGCGATCTGGTCTATCGCAGGCAGCGCCTGCTGCTCGAGTACGAGGGGCGCCAGCACTACACCGACGCGCGGCAGTGGTCTCATGACCTCGAGCGGTACAACGCTTTCGCCGAAGAGTCGTGGACCGTGCTGCGCATCGCGCACGAGCTGCCCCTGCCGACCCTCGTCGCACGCGTCCGCCGCATCCTCGCCCGCTGACCCACACCCTCCCCTACCCGTTCGCGAGGGGTCGCGACACGCGGCGCGGCAGCGGGCGGATGCCGCGTGTCGCGACCCCTCGCGAGAGAGGGAGAGGGCGCTGGCGCTGGCGCTGGTCCTGGCCCTGGCGGCGGGGTCAGGGGCCGTCGACGGTCGGGGGCGTGCCCTTCTCTTGCGCCACGGCATCCGCCGCCTCGACCGGGGTCGCAGGCGTCTCGCCCGCAGGTGCGGCGCGGCGCTCGCGAGCCGCGGCGATGAGGCTCGCGACCGTCGCGACGACCATCGAGACGACGATGACGGCGAGCGAGGTCCAGGTCGAGATCTCGGGGGCCCACTCGATGTGCTGGCCGCCGTTGATGAAGGGCAGCTCGTTGACGTGCATGGCGTGGAAGAAGAGCTTCACGCCGATGAACGCGAGGATGAACGCGATGCCGTAGTGCAGGTACTTCAGGCGGTCGAGCAGGTCGCCGAGCAGGAAGTACAGCTGGCGAAGTCCCATGAGGGCGAAGAGGTTGGCGGTGAACACGATGAACGGGTTCTGCGTGATGCCGAAGATCGCCGGGATCGAGTCGATCGCGAACAGCAGGTCGGTCATGCCGATCGCCACGAACACGATGATCATCGGGGTGAATATCTTCTTGCCGTTGACGACCGTGCGGATCTTCGCGCCGTCGTAGTGGTCGCTGATGTCGACGGTGCGGCGCAGCTGACGCACGAGGAAGGACTCCTTCTTCACCTCGTCGTCGTGGTCGGCGCCCGGGAACGCCTGGCGCCACGCCGTCCAGATGAGGAACGCGCCGAAGATGAAGAACACCCAGCTGAACTGCTCGATGATCGCGGCCCCGGCGAGGATGAAGAGCCCGCGCAGCACGAGCGCGATGATGATGCCCACCATCAGCACCTCTTGCTGGTAGCGCCGCGGCACCGCGAACTGGCTCATGATCAGCACGAAGACGAACAGGTTGTCGATCGAGAGGCTGTACTCGGTGAGCCAACCGGCGATGAATTGCCCCGCGTACTCGTGCCCGGCGAACACCCACAGCAGGCCCGCGAAGACGAGCGCGAGGCACACGTAGAAGACGACCCAGAGGGTCGACTCCTTCGTCGACGGGATGTGCGGGCGCTTCAGGATCAGCAGCAGGTCGCCGACGAGGATGAGCACCAGGACGACGAGCGAGCCGACCTCGAACCAGACAGGAAGCTCCATGAGCGCCTTTCGAAAGGGTGACGAAACGTCGAAAGTCTCTCCCCCGCACCGGCGATGCCGGCGCGGCGCGTGCCCGGAGCCCCGACGACGGAGCCCGTACTGACGGACACGCGAGGCGGGATACTCCCTCTCGCTCGCACAAGGATACAGGTGCGCGGGCCTGTGCGCGGCCGTCGTCTGCACCCGAATCGATGCAGACCTGAGACGCATCCTTCCCGCCCGACACTGGCAGGGTGGGAGCAGAACGAGGAGACCATGACCCACCCCACGCCCCGCGAGGCCACCCGCAGCGACGCCGAGCTCGTCGCGGCGGCCGGCGCCGGCGACGAGCAGGCGTTCCGCACGCTGTACCGCGCGTACGCGCGGCCGGTGTACTGGCTCGCCCACTCGCTCGTCGGAACGCAGGCGGACGCAGAGGATGTCACGCAGGAGACCTTCCTGGCCGCGTGGCGGAAGCTGCCCGCGCTCGAGCTCGCCGGGCAGTCGCTGCTGCCCTGGCTCGTGACGATCTGCCGCTTCCAGAGCGCCAACCGCATCCGCCGGCAGCAGCGCGACCGCGAGCACACCGCCGCGGCCGTCGATGAGACGCTGCCGGCCACGGTCGACGTCGAGCAGCAGGTGGTCGACGCGGCGCAGCTCGAGCGGATCATCGCCGAAGTGGGAACGCTCAGCGCACTCGATCAGCAGATCTTCCGCCTGTGCGCCGCCGAGGGGTGCGCCTACCACGCCGCCGCCGAGCGGCTCGGGGTCTCGCACGGGGTCGTTCGCAATCGTCTCTCCCGCATCCGTGCGCAGCTGCGCAGCTCTATCGAACCGGAGGGGACATGAACGCCGACGGCCTCACACTGCCCGAACTCACCGATCAGCGGGTCGACGAGATCGAGACCGCGCTGTTCGCCCGCATCGCCGACGAACGCCGCGACGAGCTCGCGACCGCGCGCCGCGACCGCACCCGCGCGGTGCGCCGCGGCCGGGCGTGGATGGGTGCGACCGCGGCAGCCTCGCTCGTCGCCGTCGCGGCGATCATCGCCCCCCAGCTCGGCGGCGGGACGGCCGGGTCGGCGACGATCGCGCAGCAGCCCGTCACGGCGCCGGAGAACTCGACGATCGAGCCGTTCTCCTTGCAGGGCGGCGCGATGGATGCCGGGGGCGCGGCGGATTCCGCCGGCTCGCTCGACGGGTCGGTCGCCCGCGGAACGGCGGCGAGCGCAGCAGGCGCCGAAGTCGCCGCGCGGGAGATCGTCGCGACGGCGAGCGCGACGGTGCGGGTCGACGACACGTCGACGGCCGCCGATGCCATCACCGCTGCGGCGGTCGCCGCCGGCGGGTACGTCGAGTCGCTGAGCCTCGGCGGGGGCGAGACCACGACGGCGCCGACGAGCGGCTCGGTGTCCGACGGCATGATGATCGACCCGCAGCCGACCGGCGCCTGGATCACGGTGCGCGTGCCGGCCGACCGGCTCGAGAGCGCCCTCGCGGGGCTCTCGAGCGTCGGCGAGGTCACCGCCTCGCAGGTCGACCGCCGTGACGTGACGACCGAGGCCGTCGACCTCCGCGCGCGGGTCGCGTCGCTCGAGGCATCCGTCGCCCGTCTCACCGATCTCATGGCGCAGGCGACCTCGACGGGCGACCTGATCGCGGCCGAGTCGGCCCTCGCCGACCGGCAATCCCAGCTCGAGTCGCTGCGCCAGCAGCTCACCTGGCTCGACAGCCAGGTCGACATGTCGACTCTCACGGTGACGCTCACCGAGCCCGCGCCGGCGGCGACCGCCGACCCCGCCGGCTTCGGCGACGGGCTGGCCGCCGGCTGGAACGGTCTCGTCGCGGCGCTCGGCGGTCTGATCGTCGGTGTCGGATTCCTGCTCCCCTGGGTCGCCGTCGTCGCGGTCATCGCACTCGTGGTCTGGGCGATCCGCCGGACCGTGGTGCGGCGCCGCGCGCGAGGCGCGGCGGCCGCGGCCGAGGTGGACGGGCCGGTCCAAACCGGCGGCGCGGCGCACTCGGACGAGGTCGACTGAGCGGGCGCCCGGGCGCATTGCCCGGGCATCCGACGCGAAACGCCCGGTCCGATTCGGACCGGGCGTTTGCCGTGTGGTGACCCCAGCGGGATTCGAACCCGCGTTACCGCCGTGAGAGGGCGGCGTACTAGGCCGCTATACGA